>Ga0116231_10000160_pt1 | contig 91480 bp, 67 predicted proteins | sample S1TSphgellanicum_2_FD_89695 | JGI IMG/M metagenome (GOLD analysis project Ga0116231, IMG submission 89695) | Host-associated microbial communities from peat moss isolated from Minnesota, USA - S1T2_Fd - Sphagnum magellanicum MG | ecosystem: Host-associated > Plants > Peat moss > Unclassified...
TATGATTCTTTCACAGGTCAAACAGAAAGGTCATTGATCTGATACTGCATTGCCCCAATACTTATCCACCATTGCACACATTAAGAAGATTAGAAAGAAATTGAATAAAAAGAGAGTAATTAAACAAGATCGGTGTCTTCAAAAGTCAGGTAACTTGAGCTTACTTTGCAAAAAGTCCTCTTGTTTATCATCATCACATTTCTTCAAGAAAGCTTGCAGACGGATGAATCGCTCTTGGTAGCAAAGAAGAAGCTTGTGCTCTGTGGTATTTGTTTCCACCTGTGTAGCTGCTGTTGCAGGTGTGTGTGATAGTCCCAGCATTTTCCCCCACTCCTCAACTAGTGAAGTAAGTGCAGCTGGGCATAAGAAACCACCTTAAATCTTGCAAAAAGATAGTGAAAAAGCTCAAAAGGTAATGACCTTTTTTAAAAAAAACAAAAATCCAAAGTCATTAAATGATTGTGTACTATAGCGGTCACCAGGAAAAAAACTCATTCCTCTTTGAATTCTGGTTCTTCTACAGGCCATTTTCTCTCTTCCACTTCTGTGTGCATAGTTGACATGCTGACAGATGAATTGTGACTTGGTGGATACCTGCCACCGGGATGCACCATTATCCTGCATCCATCACCGGCATCAAAATGCAGCAAATCTCACGAAATTTGGATTTTTTCTCAGGCTCCTGATGCATCTGTTGTGTGATTTCTGCCGTCAATAACTTACCAAAGGTTCACCATCCAAAAACTCTGCTATGAGCTTGCTTTTTCACCACTGAGAAGCCCATCTGTTATGTGATTTCTGAATTTTGTAATCCTATTGAAACAACAATTTTTCTCTTTCTGCAATTGCAAGGTGTGAGTTTCTGCACAGAAGCATTGCACAGCAAATTTCACACCTATACTTTCCGCCTCATAGACTGTAGTAGATATTTTGTTTGCCATTTTGTCTCAAGAAAAGTTCTTTGTGATTGCACAGTTCTTAGATATCAAAGGCTCTCCTGATCATCTCTTGCAGGCTTGATCTTATGTTGTAACTGCAGAAACTTGTAAAACTTATAAAACTTGTAACCTTGCAATTGGTTGTGGGTTCAATTCAAGCATCAAAGACTCAGGAAGTTGTATCTATGGATGTCGGTGTTAGTAAATTGATAAATACTACATTTCAACCTCACAAATTGAGAGCAATTCTCAACATAACCTCCTCCTGCAGAAGGATGCAGAAGGAGGAGGAGAATCACATTCTCAATGGCACTCTTCGAACTCCATTATAACCGCAACGGACTCTGTTCTTGTCCCCTCCTCTCTTTCTCTTTCTCTTTTTCTGTGTCTGTGTCTGCCCAGATGTAACTGACTCCAGCTGAAAGTCTATTTGTCCGGGCAGTGCTCGGAAACTGCCCGGACAGACGGACAGACAGACAGATAGACAGACAGACATGTAAATTTAATATATAAGATGGTAGGTTTTTGATTCCAATATAACTAATGTAGCTTGTGTTGTTGGCCCAAGTGTGAACACATTGAGAGCTCAATAGATTTTTCCTTTCAAACCAAATTTTTGCAATTTGTTTGAATTTCCTACAATAAAATCCATTAAAAAATCAATACCTTGCAAGGAGTTCTGAAAATTGTGGAATAAAATTTATTAAATTTGACTTGCCAAGAGCTTTCCAACAACATGACAAATGCCCCCAAATTCTAATACAATTTTTAGTTATGATTTTATTTAATTTTGATTGAAAAAATGACTCAATAATCAATAACTTCCACACCATAACTCCAAATAGTCTTAAACTAGTTGGTGCACCCTTACTCATCGAGAGCTTTCCAAAGATACTAAGATTGTGGCATGAAGCATCATAATTTGGGAGATCTTAATGTGACAAAACAAAACAAAACAAAACAAGCTACCTTGCTCCATAGATAGATGTGATAGTCACCAATGACAAATTACACTTGTGACTTAAATTAAGTCTTGCGTATAAAATTAGGCATACAAATCTGAATTCATGAATTCATATTGTCCAAGTTCAATGAATTTTCCATCATCCAACTTGATTTATATGAAGTTATTTAAGAAGATCAAAGGTTCAAGTGCACACTTTGTGCTCTTGAAAAATCCAAAATGACAATGCAATGCTTGTGAACGTTTTTACTAAATATTGAAAACATTCTTGCAAACCTTAGACTTTCATCATATATTGATAATAAGTTGGGCTTCACAACATCATCATTCCCAACATTAGATAGGGTTTTTAAGTACATGATTTGTGGTGTTGGTAATGATTAACTTGTTTGCCACTTATATTAAACTAGTTTTAGTTGATATCTTAGATAGCTATATCTTCGTGTTTTATTATCCTTGGTTAAGATATTGTTATTGGAATCTTGGTCAAGTCTCCATATAGTGGATTTTTGGAAAATTTCATAAAATATTTCCATAGCAATAATTTTTGTTGCATTATTTCAGGAGTGGTTGATTCATTTTTTGCAAATATTAAGATGCACATGAACATAATAAAACACACACACAAAGTTTGTTTACAATTTTGTATGTATTTAATCTAAAGATTACATCACATAGGTGCATTTCCCTTCTAAGGATGAGAAATTTATAATTTTTTTGTGAAATAGTTCTAGAAATTAAGTAAATTCTAACCTTATAAATTTCCAAAAATCCACTATGAATTTTAAGGGAAAACTTCACTTAATATGATTTTTTGTCAGTTTACATGAATTTACTTGGGTTGTCAAATACATGAAAATATTTCACTTTGATTAATCTAACAAATGCACATAATCCTCAATGGATAGAACGTGCTTTCATATATTTCCATAGGTGTTGGAATTTATTGAATTTGAAATTCATCTATATTTGATTATTTTCAAATTTGCATAATGTTTAAACCTTTTGGAATAAATAAAAAGATGGAGCTCATATATAACATAATCAACATGGGCTTACCCTTATTCCATTGAGGTGGTAAGAATGCATTGTACTTAAGTTGCAAACTAATCATGTTTCCATTCCAATAGATGGAAGCTAATCATTTTGTGCATGATTATAATAGTATTGGGACACATATTCAAATATTGCAAAAGCTTTCATTTGTTTGATACTGGTTGCTAAAGCATACCAAAGTGGTTTTTAGTTTTAACCCACATGAAATTATTCGACTTGCATATGTCAAATGTCTCAAATGGTACTTATAATCACAAGGTTAGATAAGAAAAGCAAGATCAAATGTTCCTCTTGATGGAATGCAAAAGTGTTAAGGATATTGTGCAATTTGTTAGATATCAATAAATCTTCTTGCAAATTATGTTGAGGTTGTGGTAAAAAAAGAAAAAAAGAAAAAAAACCAAGCAAGCTGAAATAAACAATACATTAGGCTTAATACACAACAAGTTACAACTTACAACCCTTGAAATATGGAAACAACAAAAGGTTCTGAAGACCATAATATGATTAGATGCCAATTTTGTCTCTCAAATGCCTTGTAAGGACTAAAACCATAACAAAAGATAATTATGCATTTGTTTTAAAACATATGTTTCAAACTAGGTTTTTAGAGCATGGGGATTCAATACTAGATTCATTATTCAAAACACAAGGTGTAGGGTAAAGCCTTGGGAGTAGGGTATTTAGGTTCTGGAGCTGCGGGTAGAGATTTCCAAGATGAAATTTCCCAGCATCAGCATGGAGCTCCACATTGCACCCTCACCCCCTGTTCTTGGTTCGACTCATGGTGGGAATTTTGCAAAACAAAATACTCACCCACCACTAGTGCATTTTGAAGAAATAAGACAACATGGTTTTAATTCCAAAGTAGTCTTAAAGACATGTGAAACCCTAAAACTTTTATAAGATTCAAGTCAAAAGGGTTGCACTTTTGGACATTTTTAGATCAATTTTACATTGCTCACGAAGAGTAGGTTACCCTAGCCTAGATACGTAATAATATGCACGAAATTGATGATTTCGTGCACTCCAACGATTGATGAACAAATGCCGCAAGGTTTTTTTTTGCTTTGGCTTTCAAAGCATGTCCCAGAAAAGAAGATGCCTTTAGTAGTGAGATCAAAGAGACATTACACCATTTGCATGTGCGGGCTTCCATTGTAGTCGTCCTTCATTGACTAAGTCAAGAAAAAACAAATTTCATTCATGGAAAAAGCTCGAACTGGTTCTGCTCCCACAGGGACAGGGACCGGCGCATTGGATCCAACTTTTGGAAGTTTTACTTTAAAAGAATCAGATTCACATTAGGCGAACTGGTTTCTTTGGTGAAAGTGTTTAGACTGTTTAGATTGGAACGGATTGTTTTGGTGTCCAGAGCGTGGACACAGTAGGTGGATGTACAACATATTGTCTATTGGCAGGGCCAGCGTGCTTGTGATGCCTTGTTTTATGAGAGTCTTTGCATCCTGCAGATAATTTTTTTATTGCATTGGAAGAATTGTGCATTTGCATTTTTAAAAAACAGACTTTTCAGAAGTCCATCACAACACTCATATTGTAGCTTAGGGTCAGTTTCCATGTTCAGAAAATGAATACTTTTTTTTCTCAAAAAATGAATTCATTTTTAAAATTTGAAAATTTATATATTTTCATCATTGACTATGATATTGTGATATGAGGAATGAAATTATTCAGAGTGTATCCTACGATAATTATGATGATTTTCAACATATCAACCTCATATTTTCACAAAATTTCATTTCAATATTTGTAGGATTATTTAATGTCGAAACTGACATTAGGGTAAGGTACTACTAATCTACCATTCATGGGCTTGGCCCTTGTTGGCGGGGTGGGGGAGCGGTTCTGAAATTATTTAATCCTTGGTCTACTACCCTTGGACTTAAGAAACAACACCCTGAATTCCCCATGGCTCTAGCCATTCAAATAGACTCTTAATGTTTTTTGAAAAGAATTATGCGTAGGGTAAAGCCCCAGGGTGAGGGCTGGTTATTTGGGGACTGCCCTGGCCCTAGGGCTTTACCTGGCGATAACAGTTGCAGTAATTATTTTCAATTTTTAAAATTCTGATACTCAGAGGGTACCACAGTAAAAAAAAATTTGAAAAATTATACCCGGGAAATATCCTTCTAGTACCCAATGAGTATCACGGTCAAAAAGTAAAAAAAATTTAATGTGGGCAAATGAAAATGAAATGCCCACCCCCCAAAATGGCTCTCAGCAAAGGAGTTATTATGCTTGGTAACATGCCCTCCCAATACACCGAGAATTTTGTGCGTGTTTTTTTTATAATGTAGATGGATGTCAATGGTTAATGCTAGTGTTGGGTGATTGTCTCTTTTTTAAAGAAAGAATTAGTGGGGTTAAGAGTTGGGCATATGGAACAGTATTGGCCAGCTATTGAGAAAACATTTTTATTATCAACTCAGTTATTGATAACCTATGGTCGAGTATTGATTTTAAAAATGCATTAAATAACCTACTCACTTGGTACATATCATTCCAAGAATTGGAAAGACCCCTTATGTGTGAGGTATTGAATTTTAAAAATAGAATAACTTATCTGGATGATTAGAATTTCATCCAAGTAGGTTGTCAATACTAAAACTTCAGACATGTATATATAACAGAGAAAAACAGAATATTAAGAATAATAATAAACCATATATACTCGACCTAAGTAGTATAACTAGTGGTTTTCAAGGCAAATGTTTGAGGATTAACCCTTGTGCATAACTGGTGATTACTACCTGATAATTGGGGTATTACTTTGACCTTGAAGTTGATAACTAATAGGTCCTATACATATTGATACCTTGTGATAGCTGGTTATGAAAAAAACAATAACTGGCTAAAGTTGATATGGACCCTTGATTGTTGGTTTTGAGAAGTGAAAGAACTGGGTTTGACCCATAACTATGGTTCAATTTTTTTTATAAAACCAAACACATGATCAAAGAACCTACTTTGACTCAATCGTTCTTTGGCAGTTCTTGCCTTTTGGCCTGGGCAAACCAGCACTCACAACAGGTTACCTTCACCTTCTAGAGCGAGGCCTCTTAATGGTCAAATTAAACCCAAGAGATGTTAGATTTGAACTCAGAGACCCGGCTTTATAACATGTAGAAGCAACTTAGAAGGTAAATCCCAATTACCCAAAAAGCATGGTAATCCCAATTTAGAAAATAATAACCTATTCCTTTTGGGTAAATCAATCCATTCTTTGAAAATATTCAAAACCTTGGAACTTGAAGTCTTTTAAATGTGAAAATTTTCAAAAACTCAAAACTGGAGCTCATAAGGAAATCAAACAACCACCCAACAGTGGTTAAAAGTTAGTTAATACATATAGCTTAACCATTGTGATAAGCTATGAGACAAGAATACAATAAATAAACAAGTGTTTCCTGCCAACACATCGTCCATCCTGCATGGTGTGTTGGTGGTGGGTTGCAGGTTCACTCTGTACCGGCCAGATAACCTTGAAAATAGTCATGGGGAAACACTGGGAACCTCATTTCATGCATGTAGATGACATTGGACAAGTGAATTGAACATTTGGGGGAAATGAGATGAAGTGACCAAGCACAACATGAAACAACTTGACCTAATTTTTTCCTTCATATTTCAGCCCGTCAACCCCCTTGTTTCCTGTGCCTTCAAACAAACCAATGCTGGGCCCTGCCTTCCCCTGTACTTAATCTTGGGAGCCCAGTTCCAAGTGAACAACAACAACTCCCAAATACACAAATCTTTGGTCCATTAAATTTTGACCTGTTCCTAAGCTTTGCTTATCTACTCATAAGCATTTGCTGACTTTTCAAAAGCAGATTCTAGACTTGTAATCCCTCTCTGCCGATCACATTTCAGCAGAGTATAACAAATCTAGAATTTGCTCTCGAAAAATCAACAAAAGATTTACTAACAAACCATCCCAATTTTATTTTATTTTTGGTGTTGTCGTAAACAATCACTTAGGAACATCTTCTGGTACCATTTGAACAAGAATGGGAACTTATTGTAAAACTCCCTGGCGTGGCAAAAGGAGTTGGGAATATAGGTAAATAAATGTAAAGACATGGAGGCCAATCGTAGAATAATAAAAATTTAAATTGTTCAATAATGTTCATTTGGAGTGGCATTACCAATAGATGTATCAACATGGATCATCCATGTTGATGTAAAAATAATACAACAATGGGTGTAGGGAAGGGCCTGCTCCCCAAGGCCTCACCTAATTTGGCGGTCTAGCCTTGAGGGTAGTAGCCAAAGTGTGTCACCCAAAAATTAGGGAATGCTTCTGGGAATAAGTTTCCCTAGTGTAAATCAAGCAAGGTTATTTATTCAAATTGTGGAAGATCTGCATGTGATTAGTGGAAGGAAGGCTCCTTAACTAATGAATGAATGTTCTGTGAGAGGAGGTGCTTTCAAATACAAAGAAAAAGTCTTGAAAAAGTCCTGGACTGCTTAACCTTATACCTAAGGCACCTATAAGGAAGTATGGCCATCCCAATGGCACGATTCTCCAAGCCAAATCAGTTGTTAGGCCAAGTTAGTTCTTAGAGGAAACCGTGCCATTCACGGGAACTTTTGAGTTGAAGGGAACTCTTTGAGTTCTAACACAGTTACCAGTACCAAGTTAACCAGGGACCAGGCCCTTGGTGGCTGATTGTCCCAAGTTAATGGCCATCAGACTTGTCTTGGCAGGCTTGCATAGTGACCAAATGCTTGGCGGAATTGAGCATTCCCATGGGATTCTAAATCGGTAGAGGTTCAAGTGGCATAAGAGCATCCCCACCAGTGTTTAGTACGTGACCCTTCAAAAATATTTCTCACATCCAAGTCTAGTTATTTACTTTTTTGCGACCCCACATATAAAATACAGCTGATATGTGGGAACTACTAGTAGCAAACCACCTGGCTTAGTCATTATGTTTGGCCAATCAAAAACAGGGGACAGCAGTCAGATCACATTTATTGCACTTTTCTCTAGCACGTGCACAGCTTTGCTGAGCATTTTACTAGCCTCAGCAAACTGCGCACATAGGCAGGAGAAAAACCATTTTCCTGAGCCAAACCGGCATATGTTGACTTTTCTTCATCCGATTTTAAAATGCAGGGCCAGCCCTGGTGGGGATGCTCTAAGCGGTTCCCAAATGCATGCATGGTCTTCCCATTACACGATCCATGGTCATATTGACAAAGAGGTGGATATTTTGCCAAGGTTTTGCATAGGGGTGAAGGCATGCTCCCTGGGCTTCTCCCTAATTTGATGGCCATAGCCTGAGGATGTAGGCTCTGAAATGCAGGGTGCCTGGGATAGCAGGCCTTCCCCTGTGTAGAGCACAAAAGGTTTTTATATTCAACAGGGAATGCCTTGTTGGTCAGATGAGTAGTTGTGTTCCAAAAGAAAAAAAAGGTTTTAAAATTAAAATGGTGGAAGGTCTGCATGTGATCAGCAGGAGGCTCCTTCAACTGACAAAGGACTAATCAGTGCGGGGCTGCTGTGCAGGAAGGTGCAAACAAATACAAAGAAAAACCTTGGCATCCTTTCTGTTATTTAGTGAAGCTCTAATCATCATGGGCACACAGTACAAGTTGCTGCAATGTAAAAACTACACAAATTGCAGCTATTGAAACCCCATTGCAAAACTGCATGAGAAAGATAATCCAGGATCAGCAACTTGGGCCCAAAAGCAGGAGAAGGCTGGGGCCTTCTCTGCTCCCCCTTTTGGTTCCCCAAAACAAACAAAAGAAAACAAAAAGGATCATTTTGGAGCGGCACCAGGGATGGGCTGAGAAATGGCCCGACATCATGCTTCCTTCCTGTAATAATAAATTGTTTCATGGCAATATGCACGTTTTGTGTCTTTTTGTGTAGTGAAGAACACTAAAGTATCTTGTATGGACTTATGCCCTTGCAAGAGGTGTGCACTGTGAAGATGTTAGGATAGAAGATTCCTCTTGGTGAGTTGGGAGTCCAAATTGTGTGTGGGAGGTGTTTTGGGGGGCGAGTGGAGGGGGAGGCTTCTCAGCCTTAATTTTCCTGGTTGTGTTTTTGGCTAGTATCTTATAGTAACATTGTAAAAACCTAACAGCCAACTTATGCGGACAGTCTTTGAAAAATTAAAAAGGCAGTTCTCCAATTTCTTGATTTTGTTGGGTGATTTGTGGCAAATCATGATGATTTATAGAACCCTTAAAAAATTCCATGATAAATGGTTGGGGGTGGTCATTGTGAAATATTCATTTAGTCAATTTTCCAAAACTAAAAAAAATGAAAGTTAAAGAATTTCTTAATTTTGTGGGGGAGGTTGGGGGGGGGGGTTGATTTATCAACAATCATGAAGATTTATGGAGCACTAAATTTTTTTCATGATAAATTGTTGTGGTGGTGGTCGAGCTGAAATATGCATCTAGCCTAGTCAATTCTTCTCAAGGGAAAAAAGAAAAGTAGAAGAGGAGCTTTGTTAACTTTGTTGGGTGATTCCCCACAAGATCATGACTTCCATGATAAATAATTGCCATGGTGATCATGAAATATTCATCTAATCAATTTTCCACAAGGAAAAAAAAAAAAAAAAAATTGTTCATCAAATTAAATTTTCAGAAGGGAAAAAAAAGAAAAGAAGGTTGATCTAGGTAGATATCTCACATGGAAAAAAAGAAAGAAGAAAAAAAAAAAATCAAAAGAAGAAGAGCAAAGCAAGAAAAACATATTTGCTGCAAAAAACAAGATCTCCAAAGAAAGAAGCCGGTTTCTGTAATTAGAAGCTGGGTTCTTTTTTAATCATGATTACTTAATCCAAACCTACATGGGGTAATTATTAGAGCCCATAATTAATAGTTTGCATTTATGATGCTATTTTTTTTTCCCCTTTAAGCGCGTCAGCACCGTAAATTTACATTAATAATAAATAGGTAGGTACCTTCTGAAGTGTCAGCAGTCATGACCACCTTAGTTACTTACTTCCTTCCTTCCGTCCTTCTTTACAATGCACGCAACCCATAAAAAAGAAAAAGATAAAAAGAAAAAGAAAAAGAAAACAAGCTCAGGTCCAATACGCACTTGCGAAATCGTCCTAAGTCCTAACCTCCGTTCTCTCTTCTTGCTCGCTCGCTCTCTTCTCTCTCTCCCCCGCATCTTCGCGTTTCTTCTCTCTCGACGGACGCTGCCGTCGTCATCGCCTTCTTTTCCTTTGCATGGATTCTTGTGAGTAAGGAGTGCAAAGAAGAAAGACACCGGATGCTGAAGAACGAGTCTTGGTTGCAGCGGTGAAGGAGGAAAGAAAGGGGGGAGAGAGAGAGAGAGAGAGAAAAGCGGCAAGACCAGAGAGAAAGGAAGAGATAATAAGCGCGTGGCGTTCTCTCTTGGTTCGGAGGGAGGTGATTTGCTGCTAGTAGTTTCAAGCGGGCGACGATGCGGAGGTCATCGACGAGAAGAACCGGGGTGCTTCCGGCCACAGCCACGGGCTCTACAGGTAAAGGAAGAGCGCTGAAGAGTATATTGTCCTTTTGGTGTGTTTTTTTGGTGTTTCTCCTGGTTTGTTTGTGGCTTGTGTTTGCGATGCGCTTCTCTGTTTTTATTTTTATTTTAAAATTAAAATTAAAATTAAAATTTTATTTTTAAAAAAAATGTCGGGGAGTTTCGCAGACTTGAAATTGTGGCCAAATTAGTGGCTGGAGTCTCTGTCTGTGTCTTCAATTTAGGATTGTCCACAGAGGCTCTTGGCGCCCTGGTTTGTTTTGAGGTTTGATGTCAGTAACATACAGGAAATTGTTCATCGTCTCCTCTGCCTCTCTTTCTTTTTTGTTTCCAGGCAAAATTTCTTATTGTCTTTCTCTCTCAGGTGCTGTGAGGAGGTTTTGCTTCTTGTGTGCTACTGTTCTAAGTCTCATCAGCCGACCATTATGCCCTGTCTTTGTCATCTAAAAAGACAACGAAACAGTAGTACCTACCCGTCACTGCTTTGCGGAGTCCTTCTCGCATTTTTTTAATCATGTCACTGACGTGGTGTGTCCGATTGCACCAAGAGTTTCAACTCTTTTTATTCCCATTCTTCCATCCATCCATCAGAAGATGTCAGGAAGTGTTGAAATTTGGATCTACCGGAAGAAAATTTCTTTGCTAGAAGAATTCTATGGTGCAGAGGATCCTATAAATGGAAGATGATGACTTTCTTCATCTTGAGGGAAACAGATGGTGATGATGAGCTTATACAATCAATCCCCATTCTTGAAGTAGCATCTTGTGGCATATTGTGTCAGTTAAGGTCACTGTTGTTTTGCTCCATTTCAATAGAGGATGCATGCTATGGCTATGTGGAGTCCACTTCTGGACTTCATCTTGAGGGGAAGTTTTATTGATTGATCTGCTGGGTTTTGTTTCTGCCATTGGTGGATATGAATGACAAGCTTGATCTATTCAGACTTCACTCTTAACATCTAGTTTTCTGGTGCCAGGCAAGGATTATTCATCATAACCCTAATTCCAGTTGTGGTTCAGATCCCACTTGTTCATGTGTACCCTAATTCCAGTTGTGGTGCTTGCTCAAGAAAGTCACTCAAGGTATTTTTAAAGTAGTGCCTGGAAATGTGGGACATATTCTCTGATCACTTTCTGATCTTTATGTGTTCATATTGCAGGCTCAGTAAACAAGGCTGCAGTCCGAGAGTTGGAAAAGATTGATGCCTTCTTCAGCCAATATGCTGATAAGTTTGATGAAACCTCAATAGGGTGAGTATCATGGTCCTGAAAGGGAAAACTCATTTGCTCAGATCTACATGATTTCTTGATGCTATTGATCACTGAACAGCAGAAGCGCTGAGTTGTTTGTCTGTCTGGAGATGCTTTCTTGAGTGAAAGAACTTGATCCCACACTCTAGTTACATGAGCACATGTTATTATTCCCATTAGAGCATAGTAGCTTACTGCTGTAAGAGACTCTCTTTAGTACTTCCTTTGTTCTACACATTGCCTAGCAATAGGGGTCTTGGCTTGCAGTCACAGATGTGTGGTAGTTGAAGCAATCCTGCATCTTCTGAAATGGAGAAGTCCAATTCTCATGAACTGCTCCAAAGCTTCATCTGATACTGTCAAGCTCTCCCCTATTGTGCTTTCTAGTTTTATCTGAAAGGCTGTTCAATTAGCTCCACATTTTTTGTGCAGTTGCTTAAGGTCTTTATATGAAACCTCTTGATCAGCTTTTATTTGTTGTTTTCTGTTATGGACATTGAGTGTTCTGCATGCACATCTGTTTGCTCATTTATGTTTTCCCCCATCCTTGTGAATCAGGGAATATTTTGATCCCTCACATGATACTGAGTTGGAAAAAGTATGTTGATTTCTAATTGTATGGATTAGATGCCAATATGTTTAACATGATGACAGGAGCTTTCCCTTGTGCTCTTCTTAAGGTGGATCCATGTCTAAGTGAGCTTTTTGCAGCTTTAGGCAATGGAGCAGGCTGATTTCAAGTTCTTTCTAACATTGTTTTGGTTGTTCATGTGATAGGCCTGATGGTATAGAAGCATTATGTCAAGACCTTGGTGTGTCACCAACAGATATCAGAGTACTGCTGCTAGCCTGGTATGCAGATTTTGACATGTCTTGGCAGATCTTTGTGATTATTATGGTTTTGAGAAAATGGTTGCAAGACTTTAGTATGCGGTCTTGAGTTTGCCAGTGATGAAGATGTGCCATGAGTCTTGTCATTTTCTTTGTTCTTCTGCAATTGCTTGTAATGTTTCTGTTTAATGGGGCTGCAGGAAGTTGCAGGCAAGTAGACAAGGTTACTTCTCTCTGGTCAGTGTCCACATCACACCTTTTGGTTATCTGCTAGTTATTTATGTGCTAAGCTTGAAGACTCTGTTGCCTCGGCTTTAATTCAACTCTCTTTCTTTCCTTTGGGATTATTGGAGGAGATCTTAATCAGCAAGTTCTCCATCAAGTTGGAAGGACTGTGCTGATGCTTATGATGTGACTGCATGGTTATATAGTCAAATCTGAAGGGCTGGATAGAAGGTTGCTCTATCTTTGCTTGACCAGGGACACTGGCTAATTGTAAAAAAATTATCTGCAAGTTTGCTGCAGGATGAATGGCGGAGAGGAATGAAAGCAATGCGAGTGGACAGTGTTGATAAGCTGAAGAAGGCACTTCCAGGATTGCAGCAAGAGGTGTGATGATTATGATCAATTCAGATAATCTTTATTTTTGAAACTCCAAACATACTACAGCATTTCTCTTGAAGTAAATGACATGGGATGGGTTCAGCTTGTGTACATCAAATTTTGACTTTGATTGCAGTAGTGCAGTGAACTACATATATGGGCTTGAATCAGGCCTAAAATTAGTTGGTAACAACTCTGTTTTCTTGTGGTTTGACTTCAGGTCAGCAGCCAGTATCTGTTCAAAGACTTCTATGTGTTTGCTTTTCAGTACTGCTTAACAGGTATGTAACATTTTAAACTTCCATTTGCAATTAGGTGTGACACATGCACTGTGGTATGTTCATAATGTCTAATTGGCTTCCAGATCTCTGCTGGTTGTTGAAAGATTTAGTGCAACAAGATATAAGGGTTAGTTACGAATATTGTTTCTTTGGACAAATATTTGACCAGTGTTGTGCCATTTTGCAGAGCCTCGCCAGAAGACGCTTGATCTGGAGAGTGCATGTCAGATGCTGGAGTTAGTGTTGGGGCCTCGTGCCCATGTACCCTCATTCCTCCAGTTTTTACAGGTACTCTTTCTCTCTCCACTTTTGTGTATTGTTGCCCTTGGGGTGGGTGCATCACATGATCTGCTGTGAACATTATGTACATGCTTTCATTGAACTTATGCTTCTCTGGTTTGCATGTAGCTAAATGTGTGCGGTGTATTTGATGTGTATAGGAGCAAACAGAGTACAAAGCAATGAATATGGACCAGTGGACTGCCTTTCTTCGTTTCTGTGAGGAGGTAGAGGTTCTGAATCAACCTATATGGAAAGCAGCAATAGATAACTCTGCTTTTGTCATGGTTTGTGAAGATGAATTATTGCACACATTTCTTGTTTTTGATATTTGTGGGATTTTGCACTGTTTGTGCAGATAAAACCAGACCTAACAAATTATGATGAAAGTCAAGCCTGGCCACTGCTCTTGGACAATTATGTGGAATGGGCCAGGAAATACACAATGATTAGCTTGTGACCTGCTGTGCTGGTCTGTGCCTCTTTTCTCTTGAAAGTGAGGGTTTCAACACTGCTACAAATTTTTGGGTGTGGTGGGGGCTTGTTCACCACTTTTCAATGGAAGATGTGGAAGCAGAGGGCACACATATAATCGATTGAGCTGGTGGCTTCATGTAGAAGTCTTGTGGTTTGCAAAACAGTTGTGCATGAAAGCAATGGAACATAATTTCAAACAGCTGATAGTAGCAGTGGGCTGAAAGCAAAGTCCATTGCTGGCCTGGCCTACCTGTTGGGGCAATCTTTACCACATTGTTCAGTGGTGTCACCTTTTCAGAGTTGACAGCTGCTGCTCATTCAAAAGCTGTGTCATGATGCCCTTGGAATAAGAGCTTCACAACATAGGTGAATGCAGCTTTCAGTCATGACGTTACTGTACATTTTCCTCCCCTGTTTTGTGCCCTCCAGAATGGGAGCATGACACCAAAGTATAACTTCATCACACTCATGAAGTGCAAATAACCTGGTAGGTTAGTATGAATGCTTCAATATGTGGGTGTTTATCATTGTCCATTGATTTCTTCTCTAGTTCCAATTGTGTTCAGGTGCTTTTTCATTGACAAAAGATCTTATGTCTGCTCATTTAGATTGTCCCAGATTTCCACTGTTTTAGTGGCTTCTCACATAACACTTTAGGTTGGGGTTCACACCTATGTGAAGCCTCACCCAGTAGCCAATCAAATTTGGCAAGTTCTATCCTGATGCACCGAACTGTGAGGTTATACTGGTACACTGGGAGTCTCTCTCATTAGTCAATTAGTTGAAGTTTTTAGCTGTGGAGAAGGTCGGGAGATTTGTTGACAGGGTAATTATTTAGAGAACAATATCCAACAGTTGCTATATGGTTGGGAAGAGAACACAATTGGCAAGCACCTTGGGATGCATGTTCAACCTTGAATCACTTGGGATCATGATGCGGAGTGAGTACTCAACAGACAAGACATTACATGAGAAAATTTGTAACTTCAAGCATGTTTCCCAAGGTAGAGAACACAGTTGGCAAGCACGTCAGAATGCATGTTCAGCCTTGAATCACCTGGGATGATGAAGATTGAATATTCAACAGACAAGACATTATATGAGAGAATTCGTAACTTCAAGCATGTTTCCCAAGGTACAGATTCCTCCGTGTATGTGTAGGGTGCTTTCATACAGGATTAAGTCATGCTGGGTGGTGCCCTAATAGCAAGGCAATATGCCTTTGCCCTATGAACCAAGGGCAGAGTTCAAGGTCTGAAGTCTAATTCCTTGCTGTGAGTGCATTACCTAACTTAGAAAATGCTATCCTCTGGAACTAGAAACATTGAGCCAGGTGGAAAGGGGTCGTTCTTTCCAACCAGAAACATTTAGCCAGGTATTTGCAAGATGGAAGAATTAAGATGCAAACTGCAAATTTGGCCTCACCCAGCTTACTGTAGAATCGAAAATTGGCAATTTGGAAGTTCAAAAAACTTGGTCATTGTCAATGACTAAACTGTAGTAAGGAGCATTGAGGGACATGAACCAGGTTCTTTGAACAGTGTTTTGTACATGCACGCAAACAACAGTACATGTACTATTGAAATTTGGAATCTTGAAAACTTGGGTGTTGCCAATCATGTAACTGTAGAGAGGAGCACTCTGAGTACATTGAACTAGGTTCTCTGAACATTGTTTTTAGAACAGTGTTGTGTTTTCACTGTAATAGTACATATAGTATGGGGATTTGGAGCCTTTTAAAACTCTTTAAGGATGATATCCACTTTGGCTACAAACAAAAATTCCTAAATATACCACTGGTGAGGACTTGTGATAGAGTGGTTTTTTTTCCTTTTCTCTTCCAATTTTGTGATGTTGCCATAAGGATATTTAGCCATATTTGGCTAGAGACCAGCTATGAAAGTAAAATTTTTATCAAAATCTTTTTATATCCTGTGTACTTGCTTGAAAATTTTTGTAGAAAACATGGCGAGTTTGAAAAAGGGAATAGGAATTAGACAGAAAATTTGCCCAAAATAAAAATAAAAATAAAAATGCTTGAGCACTGTGAGCACATGAACCAGGTTCTTTGAACATTGCGTTATGAACAGATATATATCCGCACAGGTTTGCATGATGAATAATTCCCTAAAACATGGCCACATTCAAGGGGTTGGGTTCTTATAATGACGTGCATGAAGACTCACAACATGCTCATTGCTGATTGCTCCAAAACTAGAACCATCAACAAAACAACAATGTGCACGTGAAGTTACATCCACCTTACAAGTCACATGTCTTTAGGAAGCTCCAAAATTTACCCCAATTTTTTTAATATAAAAGGTTCTACATTCTTGCATCATCTTAGTGTCCCTAGTTTTGAACTTTGGATTTTGGGGTGGGGGGGGGGGGGAGTGGGGGGGAGGACCGGTGTGTGCATCCAAAGTTCAAAACTTCATTTTGGTGATGGATCTCATTGATTGGCCCATTGCAAAAAAAAAAGGTTTCAAAACTTTATACACTCCCAAGATAGAAGTTTCAAAACATTTGCACTCTCCCGAGATAGAATAGCATTTCCATTTGAGCTACCCATGCAAACGAAAAAAAAAAAAAGAAAAAGTAGGACTAGGGGGGCCAGTGTTTTTTTCTTTGGCAATTTTCTCGCAGTGATGATAATTTTTTTGGAATTTAGAAAAAATTCGAAACAATTGCTAAAATTTTGGAAAATTTGGCCAAACTTTCAAAACAACAAAATTGAGGAAAAGAAAAAAGAAAAAACAAACCCTGCTTGGGGCAAGCAATATGTGGGACCATTGGGAATAACATAGGGTAGTAATGAATTGTTTTTTCAAATTTCTGATGTTGCATCATTTGCTATCATCAGATTGAGCATTAAATGGTGACAGGTTTGTTGAACATATCCAATAAATATTTTAAAAACTAGTTTTAAAATGCTACCAAACTGAAATCAGAGTCGAAAATGTGGTGAAAACTTTCCCCAAAAAAAAGATTTGGGGATTTTTTCAGAAAAAAACCAGAACATTGCAAATGCATGACCCTTGTACATTTTGCATGTTTGGCACCGAACCAAAACGAAAAATGATTTGAGAAACAAACACGTCAGAACAAAGAGAAACAAATACAGAGAACATTTGACCAAAACCATATAAGATAAAATATAAGGAATGAAAATGTGAGGGATATGAGGGGATTGTTGGAAGAACTTGTGGCAAAGCTTATGGGATAGAAATGTGGATACAGATTCAGAACAGATGCAGATCCAGAGTGAACACACCCAGAACTTTGTTCTTCAAGTTCTTCTCCCCCACATCCCCTCCCCCCAAGAAGGAAATCCCCACCCCAAATGGAAAAAAGAGAGGGAAAAAAAAAAGCAAGTTCTACTCTTATTTGCTCTACCTCATTGGGTGACTGAGAAATATTTGGCTCACTAAGTAGTAAGTAGTGTTTTCTTTCCAATTTTGTAACCATTGAAAATTTGGCAATTTTGGCAAAATTTGGCATAAATTAGGCGAAGTAGTTAGGAAGTAGAAATATTTTTTCATTAGATAAATAGTAAAGTACCAAAAGGAAAAAAAAAATCACACCAATACAATACACGAAAGAATGCACAACGTGTTTTGATGTGGAGCGGCCTCATCCTGTCCGTCACTTCTGGTCTAATATCCGACGGTCGAGATGGAAGGCCGCAGACAGACGGACTAACAACACCCGAAGAGAAAGAGAGGAAAAAAAAAAGAGAAAAAAAAGGGGTGGCGTACGTTACGTGACGCGAAATCACCTGCGACGGACTGCAGGCGGTCGTCAGGGTCCTTGTGACTGTCTATCACCGGTCAGTAAAGTTCCTGTTGCACTTGGTTGACCGGAAGTAACCGGTGGTATCCTCCCAAGGGTTTTCGAGAAAAACCCAGTGTAGTGTGGTCTTTTGTTGTCGTGAAGGAAAACGAAGGACGAGGACGCAGAGAGAACGCGCGCGCGCGCGAGGGAGAGAGAGGGAGATCCAGAGAGATTGTGGCGTAGCGGGGCGGGGCGGGGCTGGGCGGGGGGGAAGTCGAGGAGTTTAGTGCAATCCCCCTTTGCGAGCAGAAAATCTCTCTGTGCTCTGTTTTTTTTTTTTTCTTCCTGCCGGCGTTTCAGCTCTCAATCCAGGTACCTACCTATGTGGGTTGCTCTTCTTCATTTCTTTCTTTTGCAGCGAGTGTGTGTGTGTTTTATTGGAGGTCAGTTGTTTTTTCGTGGTATTGCCAAGCATCATGAACTCGTGATACGAGTCCCTATCATGTGCTTCTACACGCTCTCTCAGTAGTGGAAGAAAAGAAAGAAAAGTCGACTCATTTTTATTGAACTCGCGTGAATTTGTCAACCCAATTCTGGGATGCGATTTTCTTCCTTGAGGAAAGGAGCATCGGTGTGGGTCGTCCTCTCACGTCTGGCAGATGTGAGGAGAGAGAGAAAGAGAGAGAGAGTTTGTGTGTGGGCGTGGGCGTGTTTTGTTCTTTGGAGACAATTGGATCAAATGGATTTGGACAACTGATAACTGGAAAAGATATAACATGGTGTGGATTTTTTCTTTTTTTCTCATGAGATGGGGTTGTTTTTCCAATGATGGATTGATTGATTGGTTGATCACCGAGAATTTCCACCAGCAGCAAAATTCATGAGCTCTGAATTTACACCCAGATTTTGCGACCAGATTTCCTTAGCATGGCTCATTTGTGGCAACCTTCCTGTGGGTGGTGTTTTTTTGCTTGCTAGAACAACGAGTGGGGAATTTTCAGGTGGATACTTGCAACATGTATGAAAGAATACAAGGTGATTGATGTTGCAGGTGTAGTTTGGTTTTTAGGTCCTGGTTCTGCATGTGGAAATTTTCTTATACCTGTAAAGTCCTTGCAGGAGACTATTCAAGGGAATTCCCAGCTGGGCTACTTTCCATTAGGTTAGAGTTTTGTGAAAAGAGTTCGCACAGAGTTTCTTATCTAGGTTTTTCTGTTGCAAAATTGAGCAGTTTCAATTTTTCTTTGAAACATCACTCAATTTTGGGGTTGAGGGTTTTGTCACTGAGTTCTATAGGGAGCTCCAGGTAAGTCATGTGTCATTTCAAACCATCACAGAGTTATGATCATATTTATCCTGGGTCCACTTTGGACCCTTGAGACTGAGTTTTTGTCAAGGCAGTAACTTTTGGTTTGAGACTTGATGCTTGATAGGGATCTGTTCCATGAACAGGGCAGTAGGTCTCTTGGCAAAGAACTAAACATATGGTTGTTCTTGCTATATCCTATACTTGCATTGCCGTTGTTGATGTTCAGTTCTAAGCATCCTGAGGAAAAAGAGTTTCTAGCATTCCCATCTTTTTGTTGCTGGGTCCTATTGAGAAATGAGGCTGTTGTATTTTCTTTCTGTCTCCAGTGTGGAGTCTTGCATTCGTATTGAAGCAGTTATGCTCTGATGTTAATAAGTTCTGAAGTTAGTCACAGTGTCTGTAACCTTATCTGGGTATCTTGCTGTGCTGGCTTTGCACAAGTTTTCTAGAGGTTTAGGTTGTGGTTTATGTGTGTTTGTGGGTCTAAGATTCACTGGAGGTCCTGTGCAAAGTACATTCACATTTGCAGTTGTTTCTGAGATTGTGGAGCAAATGTGCTTGTGCAGGTTTCACGAAGTTTTGAATTACAGGATTGTGGATCAGAAACAGGGCAGACATCACAGGTTCTGCAAACACGAACAAGGGTTTTGAAACCTCCTATGGCAGGGACAATAGCAGTAGTGAGTCTTGCTGGACCACCTTGCACATGTGTGGGAGGCAGAAGCTCTTACAGTTCCTGTGGGGTAGTTGTTGCACGGAGGCGTGGGCATCACAGTTGTACAGGGTCACAGAAAACCAAATCACAGATACAGCTTTACTGCTCAATGACACAGGTATGGCAAGACTGGCGGTCCACTGCACAGGTTTTGTCGAGCACAGTCCCTCCCTGCACCAGTGACCATCATGGACCTATGGTTGTCGATGACCTTGGAGGGCAATATGAGGAAGGTTTTGATGATGTTCAGAAGGTGTGTGCACATTCCTGGGCTTCTTTGTTTTCTCTGTGATCTTTTCTTGTGGATTGGTTAGAGATTCTGGCTGATGACTATTCTATGGCTCTGCAATTGATCTGTTGGTCTTTGATTGTACCAACATGGTACTGTATGATTTTATGTGCAGCATTTGCTCGACTACTTCACTTATAAAGCAGTGAAGACAGTACTGGCACAACTATCTGAGATGAATCCTGTACAATATGCTTGGTTTTACAAGTGAGGCATTCTTCCTTCTCACGGATATAAAAGCTACAAATATCTTCACATATGCAAAGAAGCAATGTCTTTCTCTGCCCAAATGCTTGCTAGTCCATTCATGTGAACAAACTATCTGAGATGAATCCTGTATGGTATGCTTGGTTTTACAACTGAGCATGGCTCCTTCTCATGGATAGTGATCTAATAAATATCTTCCATCTGTGAAGAAACAGTATCCTCTGCTCAATGCTTGCAAGTCTATTCATGTAAACAGACTTGACATGTGATCAGGACAAGTTACACTTGACCATTGTGTTCAAACTGAATACATCATTGCTGCATTTTTGGTCTCAAACGATTGACAGCTCTGATGCCTTTCACTAGAGCAGCTGAATGGTTTTGATATGGAACTCTGTGTGTGGATGTGTGCAGCTTTGTGGTGAACAACAAGCCACAGGACAGTAAACTTTTCCTCCGTGTATTAGTGAAGGTGTGTATCTGAAACCTTGACCTCTAAACCTCAGCCCTTAAATCCTGGTTCTCAAATTACATCCACCTAGCCTCGAGTGATATCCTGGTTTTTTGTCAGGTGGTTCATGATGTGATTTGGAGGCATAATCTACAACAGGTCTTGAAATAGTTTTGCCTTGCTTGTGAAATTAGGATGTCTGATCTGGCATCTTCTGATGTTCGTTTGGGTTGACCACTCAACAGGAGAAGCAGGAGCTGGGTGAGAGGGTGATGGTTACACGATTACACTTGTTTAATAAGTGGGTTAAGGTAAGCTTGCATGCTGATCTACATGGTACCTGATATGCACCTTGAAAAATGGAAGAATAATATGAAATCACCCAAATGAAGCTATTATCACTATGTCCTCAATGCGATACACAATTGACAAGGGGAAATGGTTTAGAGTGACAATCATTGACCTGATCTTCAATCTGGGCATGTTCCTTTGTTTTGTGTGTCTACTGTGGGTGGTATGGATTCAGAAATATAATCATGCTCAAATGCATGAGGCAATCTCAGACCAAAACTTGGAGTTATTGCGAGAGCGGTTGATCCAAACAGTGAAGCTGACATCAGATGTGGATGACATTGAGAGGCCTCCACTGCAAGGCATGTGATTCTCTCTGTGTTTCTCAAGAAATGTGTCTTCAGTTATTCTTCATCATGCTAGGTTGCACCATATTGGGGCAAGCAATTCAAGCTAGGATGGGTAATGTAAGCCTATTGGCATAAACCAAGATCTTTCTGAGGATTTCAGGCTATGGAGCATAACCCTTAGGGGAGGGCCTGGTTAAGCAAAGGTTCGATTTCTGCCCTTGCCTGCTGTGACATAGGTAATGACTGGCAAGATGCCTCTTGGAGGCATGAGAGCATAGAGTATTCTGAAGTAGTCAATTATTGGTCTAATCTCCCCTCTGCGATTTAACGGCATAACATGTATCTCACATCTACATTGGAATATGCTCATATGTTGAGTATTATCTCACTATGGTTCTCAGGTCTTGAGAAATATCTTAGTTGGTGGCTGTCAACTGGAGATCTTCTCATCCTACACTATACCTCCATATTAGATGTCTTTTAGCAGTATTTCCATGGCCAAATTCAAGAGGCATCTACGATTTTGGCACTACAGAAATTGACATTCTCTAGATGTTAAAGTTGCAAACAAACATCAAAGTGCACAATGGATGCAGGCAACTGAGAGTTTGAAGCTGTGTCCTTGCAAATGGTTTCTACCATGTTAACTGTGTTGAAACATGCAGCAACCAGTCTTGAGTTCCTCTTCTCTTCACAAGGAAGCATTTGGAAGGTAGGCACATCCTTCTTCAAAGCCTAGAACCCACCTTCAGTTCTGAATTTGAGGTTCAATCTCACCCATCACAGTCCGATTGTGGCAATTAGCTGGAAGCCATCATTCTTAGTGACTGCTCAGTGATGATAATGCAACATAAGATGGAAACATGTTCAAGAAATTTTTTCTTGTTAGATGTTTGCTTTTGACTGAAATTTGACACAATGATTGTTGATTCTGAATTTCCATGAACAAGTGTATGAAAATGTGGGTACCCCAATTCCAACCTTTTCTTGCACTTTGATGTGCACTTTTTGAGTTCATCTTGACATGATGAATTTCCTCAGAGTTTTGAAGGGTGCTGCTGGGTGTGTGATTTTTGTCATCAGTATCAATTTTAGCATAATTGAGTGCTGCTAATCTGTGGAGGCACTGCAGATGTGATTCATTCCATGTGGGTCATATCACAAAGTGCCTTTCTTTTTTGATTTTAATTAAGCATTGATTTATCTAGAATATAAAGTCTCATGTTATGTGTTGACCCACCATGTTCTTTGCACCAAACTACATGCACAATGAAAGAGTTCCAAAACATAAAAACCTGTGCTGGTTTTTTGGTTTTTTTAGTGTACCACGAGAGCATGTCACCTGGTGTAAAGAGCCAGTGGGCTTTACAAAAAGGAAACCTGCTGTTTTTTCTTTGTTCTTTTTCTTTTCTCCATGTGATACCCATTGGGTATCCAGTGGGTACCCACGGGTTGTCATGGGATTTTTTGTTGGAAAGAATTGTGCAAATATTGTGATCTGTAAAGCCCAAGGGGACAGTATTTTATGGGAAGCAGGGCCATGCTTGGATTTTGCTTCACAGATCCCTTACTCCCATAAATCCTGTCTGCTCATGCTTTACCCTACACTAAATGCATTGTTGAGAGGTTTTTCCATGGGATTCATTATGGTGGGATTTGAAGTGGATTAGTTCTCAAGTGCAAAAGTTTGACCTAATTCCCAAGTGCTCCTACTCAATATGAATGTCTTTTTAAAATTTTGATCTTTATTATATGGAGGTTGAGTGATTATAATGACTAGGAGGCTGGTGAGAAAACAGCTTCATGTTGCTCAAAGTTGGGTCCAATCCAAGGTGTTTAATTAAAATTAAATACTTATGTTTGTAAAGAGTGGGGTTATTGCTGTTTGTAGCATCGAGTTCCTCGATTGGTCATTTACTTTTAGTAATTTTCTTGGCATTTAGTGTAGATTATTATCAAGCTTGGGCTTGTCTGCAATTTTCTGTGACATTTAAGAAAAGCTGAATTTGCTCCCACATTTAACAATAATTGGAGTAGGGTTATTTGGTGCAGAAAGAACTATTTTCATATGAAAAGCTTTCAAAATTAAGTTCAACATAGAATTCCAATCAGGGATTTTTTTCCAATTTCATGAGGTTGAAAAAGTGACAACTAATATTTTTAAAAATCAAACTTAACTGAAATTGCAATGAAAAATTAGAAACCTCCCAAAAAAAAATTTAAGTTGTTGCCACAATGCAAAAATTTGTTGAAAAAAACATTGATTCCAAGTGTTGCATAAAAATCCTTCGTTACACAAATTTTTTGTAAGTTTTAAAGTGATGATCATATGTTGTGAAAATGCACATGTTACTTTTGGGAGCATTGTTAGTATCCTTGATTGTTGTCATTCCTCTTCTCAAAGAAGTTGGAAACTTCATTTTGGCACAATTCATTCAATGTCATATGTGTTGTTGTCAAGGTAAATTATCAATTTTGACGAATAGCCAATTCAGAATCATTATTTCCATACATTACATTCATGTTCAACAATTACCATTATTGAAGCATCATTTTTGTCTTGGACATGAATTGTCATTGTAAATATTATGATACTCAACACATTGCAATGAAACTACCCCACAATTTTCCCTCAATAGTTGACATCGACATTTTTTTCTATGTAAACTTTTTCATCATGTGCTTGTTCATGATGCAAATCATGCTAAGAATCAAAACTTAATTCACACTCATAACATTCTAGCAGTTTAGATGTGTATAGGCTAAAACAATCTTGCGAATGAGACATTCAATTTTGTATATGCCTATGGAGGTTTTTGAATACCTAAACAACCATTTATAATGAATTTATAATACATTGATCAAGCATGAATTGTGTTTGAAACATTATTTTGCATGTTTTGTATATTTGTTTCCATGCCCTCATGTTATCGATTCCATTGCATTTTATAAATTTATAATACTTTTTTTTCCCTTTTTCTCTCACCTTTTACTCACGGTCTAAATTAACATTACTACAAAATCTATGAAGTAAAAACAAACAAGTACATTCCTTTTTAAAACAACGCAATTGTAATGATTTCAAAACTTAATATGTTTTTATCAATCTTTTGACCTCAATTTTGTTGATCTAAAGTCCATCCTAATGAAACAAGCTTTAAGTCTCCCCATATTTCCAATTGCAATAACGAAATTGTTCTATTACATTTATTAAAAATGATTTTTTTTCTTGCATACTTTCTTTGGGAAACTTTGGTAAGAACTTCCCAACATTCATGACTATAAAACTTTTGTTAGAACTCACATTATATTCAAAGTATCACAAATCAAAAGAGATATGAAACAAAACCGAGCACCATTTATATGATATAATGTTTTGAATGTCACCAAAGTTTGATGTTTGTTGTTCCTTGTGAGCTTAAAACTTAAACATCAATGCCAATTCATACATATTTGAAAATTCTTTTGTTCAATTAGTTGCTTGTGCCATTTACTCATCATTGTAAACCACAAGGTTTAAGTAGGAGGATCTTTTGAGAGTTTTTTAGAAATCAACTTTATTACAATGTGTTTTTTTTTTTAAAAATTGGTGATTTCATCATATTTTAACATGTGTAAAGGATTCTTCCTGAAAAAAATGGTTCATCTTTGGAATATTTCTCAAAAAATGGAAAAATTACTAGATTTTATTACAAATACCAGCATGGAACCATAATGATGAAAGTTTTTGAATTTTTTCATTTTCATTCTTCATTTATAACTAAATTTAAAATATCAAGGTTTGATAATTAAGTTCAAAATGAAACAATCTGAAGTTTTATTAGGAATTGTGTTATCACATGGACTAAAGTTGTGTGCCATGCAAGAATTTTGCCATATGGTCAAAATGTCATTGCCACATCATTAACATAATATCTTTGAGTTCTATATTTTGTGACCCACCTTTATGACAAACTAGGATGCACATATCATGTTTTTTCTTTAATTTAAATACATGCACTTTATTAATTAAATGAGGTACACACACTTAGTTATAAAACCAAGTGAATAAACCAAGTGAATAACAAATATTGTGCACCTTAAAACAATAAAATGATGACACCATAATATAAGAGCACACAAATTTATACAACAAAATTTGAACAAAACACCACAATGGTCTTTCAAACCAAAAATTCACCTATCACCCCTTTTCAACATTTTTGTAAAAAAATTTAACCACAATCAAATTTGAAGCCAACTATATAATCATAACTTTTTCAAAACTCCAACCCCAACCCAATTCAAATCACAATTAAAACCCTTTTATTCAAATTTTCAATCACTCAAAACTATCTTTTAACCACCTCGACTAGTCTAAATGATTTCAATAGTTGAACCAAATTTGCATGTGTAAATACATACAACACTATAATCATGTACTGTAAGTAATTTCAACATTCAAACTATATATGTTGATGTGAAATTGGATATACTAATTCGTAAAAACTGATGTGACATAGTTATCCCATGTAAAGGTAAGGCCCAATAATGTGAAATGAATATGTGAAATCATTTTGGTTGAAAGAAGTGTGTTGTTTTTTTTAATTAGAATTTATGTCATGCCCGTATGCATGGCCTCATACATGACAGCCGGTTATAGGCGTGCCAATCATGCCTTTTAGAGTTAATGTATGTTCTTAGGTTATTGTACGCTATTAGGTGTTTTAAGGTTATGGCTTGTTTAGGGTTTCAACTTGTTGACGACTATATAAAAGGCCAAGCTCTTCCCTTCTCTTGTTAGTTTTTTTAGAATTCCTTTGTTAGGGAGAGTTTCCTCCATAGTTAAATTGGATATCTAAATGCCCACGACAACTATTGCACAACCACCATTTACATACATTACGTTTTCTTTCTTTCTTTTCAATTTAATTCAGAAAAATTGTTCTTTGTCACTTAATGTTGAAAGCATCATATTTTTTCTAGCTTTGAGTTTCTTGGGTTTTTTTTGCTTGCTAGTTTTTTGTGTTTTTGAGTTGTTGCTATTTCTTTTTTTTTCTACTCTTGTACTGCAACTACAACAGGAACAACAACAACCATAACTAGCAACAGTGCAAGCGAGGGAGAAGGGACATGGGAAACAAGTTACAAGTTATGAAGTTCTAAGTTCCGGAGCTTTGAAAAGAGGAAGGAGCGAATAGCTCCAAAGCTTGTTTTACTGCTAGCTTTAGGTCTTGGGAGCACGCACACACACACACACACAAGGTTTGATTGCAATACAAGATCTACACCACGTGATGCAACCCCACATACACTTACTTTCCTTGTACATGGGTTTTGAGGTTAACATCTAGGTTGTGCACTCCTATGTGTTTTTTAACTTACAATCATGTAGTGAGTAGCCCATGTAGCAACTTTAGAAGAAGAAGAAGAAGAAGAAGAAGAAGAAGAAGAAAATAATTTTTAAAAAACATGAAATAGAAAAAAAAAATCTCTTTTCTCTTCTGCATGCCATCACTTTAGAACTCACAGATGTGGATTGCTCTACAGCATTGTTGCCAGTGCTGTCGACGTCCGTCACCATCCATTTTGTTCCCATTGCGTTCGACGTTGGTTGTTGTTTTATTCGACGTTCATTGTTGTTCCGTCCGACATCCGTTGCCAATTTGTCCAACATCTACCATTGTTCCATTCGACATCTGTTCGTCGTCGTTCATCCTCGTCAACGCATTGTATTCTTCAAACCATATGTTGTGTTAAAATTTTATAGTTAATGTTTCATATTGCTACAAAATTTTAGGGCATGGGACAACACCATGTTTTCGGATGATGAGAGCACTACCACTCAGCCAGAGCCAAGGTATCCAGTTACGAAGTAACACATAATCATTTGAGCCGATTTTTTTAAGTTCACAATCTTCATGATAGTACCATCAAGCGTTTACAATGCCACCGTCATCCGATACAACTCCTACCAGGAATTCAAGTTCAGGTTACACTACATCAATAGTACATTAAAATCCATTTGGAGGGGTTAATCAATGGCGCACGCTTGCTGCCGCACCAACTTTCACACCATCACTATATTCCGCTACAAACCATGACCTTTACACCCATATACACCATGGAGGTTAATAGTTCCTTTGGGAGAATTGAGAAGTTCAGTGGAAGGTCAAATACCATTTCTTTGAAGAAATTCAAGGTAACTTTCTCAACCGTGGTTTGTGAATTGTAGCTCAAGTATGGCGTTAATTACATCGAGGCGTTCGCATTTAAATAACTGGCCCATTATGTGCACTATGAAGCATTGATGTCTACGAACAACATTCTCCGAAGACTTTGGGCGTCACCCAGATCCTTAATCCAATTTATGCCACGGCCATCACCACCGCCTCTCAAGATGCACTGCAAATTGCCATTACACATCATGGGATTGTGCCCAATAATCTAGATCTGGTACCTACTTTAGTAAACCTTTTTCTTCAACAATTCATTGTTGTTACCACAAATATTTTCTCCCACCATCGATGCACCAGCTTTTGTTGCTCTAGTGGGGCAATTTTTTCGAGTTCTTGAATTAGAAGTTCCGGTCAAGAGTTCTGAAAAAATTCTACAGCTCGCCACCTTCTCTTGGTAAAAGGATGAAACCCTCAAAATGCTATACAAGAGGCTTTTCAAGCCTAAAAAGGATACTCAGAGCATCGCAGACCTGGAAACTGCCCATCGGTATCTTCATTCGTTGGAAAGTACCCCAACATTCCATGCACAAGTTTTGCAACGGGTTTTTACAGAATTTGGAGACTCGTACACTTTGCTGGATGTGTACAACATTTCTAAAAAGCTGGAATTGGCTCATGCACACTATGAGGCTAGTACTATGAGGCCTCCATCACGTTCAAGGCCTTAGCCTCCACTAGCTACGCCAACCAAATCATCACATTCTTTTTCAAGGGCTAAAGCGGTGCACTTGACTACACCCATCCTACCTTCTTATAACTACTATGGCAATCTTGCCCACAAAGCTAGTGAATGCAACATTCATTTTGAGGAGCTCTTTTGTGATTATTATGGGAAAAAGGGACAGTAGGAAGTTGTTTGCTTTGCCAAGTTCCCACAATGGAAGCAACTCTAATTACCATGGCAAAATCTGCTAGCATTTTTTGTTGCCCTTCAACCAAAAGCCAAGGCACCTTAGCCTTCCATTCAGGTTGTCCCCACCAAGGGTAATTCCAGTACGAATGTTCAGAAGAAGGAACACAATGTTGACAAGAGGGAGGTGCTTCAAACCCATGCCGCTCAAGTTCAAATTCTACAATTGAACTCGAATCATTAAGGGCCCAACTTGCTAATCTAAAAGAAAAATCTTCCCAACCAACTAGTCATGCCCAACATATACAAGGTTCAAGATCACGAGAAGGACCTTGTAGGTCGTTCTATGGCCTCTCACATGATGCCATGGTTGGGGAGTATGTTTTTTCCAGTGCACACAGTTCTAGTCTCACACCAGAATTTGCCACTTCTTTTTGCCCTTTTTACTTTGTGACACAAGAGGTTAGTGTGGCACCCAGAGTTTCTGCCACTAGGCAGGTAATTTAGACTAATGGACTCGCATCTGGTTCAAGTCCTATTACCGAGGCTAGAAAAGCTCGAATTGTCATGCCATAATTTTTTCGTCCTTTCAACACAGAAGAAGAACACACCTTGTTGGGTAGGGGGAGGAGATTATTACACCACAAGTTGTTAAAGCATAAAATTCTCATGTCTCAGGAGTACATGTACATCAAGAAAACACACAATTTTCCACTGATCAACTTATGGAGTGCCAACTTCAAATGCATGAAGTGGTGCAAAAGCTTGTGAGTACACCGTTGTTTTGTTTTCAAGATTTGAAGCTATGCACTAGGGACAAAATTGCAGTACTAAAGGATACTTTGAACATTACATTAGGTTTTTTACCAATCCCTGATCCACATGTTACAAGGGTCCCATTTAACACCTTGGAGAAACACTCGATTGGCTCACATGTTGCAGATGGCATTCGTAATTTGGTTAGTAGTTCTAGCATGGCTAAATTAGTGGGCTCTCCTCCTTTGATTTTACATTCACATATCAAAAAGAAACTAAGAACACTTCACTTGTGGATGTGTTATTCAACAAAAGCATTGTAGATAGCCATTATCTCCACAAAGTCTCTCATTCATTTTCAAAGGTGATGCCTAATGAGAAAACTTCCATCACCATTGGAGTTGCCACTGTCGACAATACTGAGTTAGTAATCCAAGTGGGAGGACATACACCCAGAGTGGTACTTCTTGATACAGGTGCCCAACCAGTGATTCTTGGAATTCAATTTCCCAAGAAGATGGGCATGTTTGACTCCAAACTACGGAAATTTATGTGGCAAATTCGCACCACTAGTAGGAACGTAAAGGAGGTATTTGAGGAGAGCTCGGATTTTATTACAGTTAACTTGAATGAAAGTACATATCAAGAGCTTTGCCTACATGTCAAATGTTAAGTCACCAATGCCACCAGTTTAGATGTGCTCATTGGGCAAGAGGCCTTGTTTCCACAAAGTTTCACAATTGACAACTGGTTCGAACATGCGTACTACTAAATGGATTGGGAAACTAATGGCCACCACCTGGGATACATACCCCTTGATTTACATGGGAACCATAGTCCTATGTTTCACCATTGTATGCTCAAGGAAGCACACACCATTTCCTACATCCAACAAACTAGATGTGCATGGATAGAGGGAAATGAAGAAGAGACAGCTTACGCCCAAGCTACTGAAAGCTTGAGGGTGGTTCCTATGGACATTCAACATGGACTAAAGGTTTTACAGCGGTTCAAAATAACCCACGAGCCTTTAGTAAAAACTTTGTCTAGTTTTGAAAACATGGAGAGCCATGACAAACCGATTAAGCCAGTACTTCATTAGTTAATCCCTAGACACCACCTAAGGAAGGGATTACATTACTAGAGCTTTTTGGTGGTATTGGTATAGGTCTCAAAGCCCTACTACAGTCAAGGATGATGGTTCGGAGGTATTTCTACGTAGACATTAATCTTATTGCAAGGTAAGTGGTGGCATCGAGAATGATGAAGCTCATAATTAGATTTCCGCAACAGTTTGCAACCACCGCATGGAAGGCCAATTTCATTTTCTTGCCCTCTACCATACAACTAATTCAAAAGAAGCATATGGAATTACTTGGCCCCGTGGACTTCATCATTTCAAGTTGGGAATGTCAAGGATTTTTAGAGGTTGGATTTGGAGAAGGTTTGAGTGACACAAGATTTGGTCTCTTCACAGACATGGTACATTGATCACTTGGGCTTAATCCATTTCTCCTACGCTTGGTTATGTAATTGAGAACATCCCTTCTTAACTTGACCAGAGGGAAAAAGTCTAGGGGTGTTACACATCGGTCAAACATTACCTTGGAGAGTCACTCCTACTTGATGCAGCATAATGTGGTTCCTATGCGCACCAGTTGTGTAACTGGTGGACCAACCTTACACCATCTCAATTCTGTAATTAGTTGTGAAATACACCATCAGAAACCCCAACCTGCATTTTTTCACATATTGGATGATCAAAGCTCCTACCAACCAGTTACAAGGCAAAAGAAACCTCCTTGGTTTCCTATGAACATAATAGGAAAACCAAGAGGTGTTTGGCCCACCTTTGTTTCCTTCCTTGGAACACACACCTTTCAAGGAGATGGACCACCAAGCCTAGTGTATCGTCATGCTTTAGCTAATTGGGATGAACCAAGCCTAAAAGAAAGAGAAAGGGCTATGGGGTTCCAAACTGGCACTACTAGTCACACTAAGGTGACTAGATTGGAGCGTAATGCTCTACTGGGGAGAGGCATGGACCTGAACTCCCTTACATGGTTGTTGGTAACCTGTGTACTCTTTCAAATGTACACAACACTAGCACTAATTCAATTAGCTTACAATTATGGTGATGGGAATACATGGCACCTCGACCGAATACACTTGCCTATTTTCAACATTCTACATTTCACTTTTAGTTTGAGGGGGAGGAGGTACCATGTAATTTGATTCAAGTTGTTTCTGATACACCTGGAGGTACATCAACTTCTGGAGAAATAATTATAACCTTTTACGAATCTACGCAATTGGATAGTGGAAAACCTAATACACCAAGTTCTTCAAACACACTTTCCAATTCCATTCCATGTGTTTTCAATTACCCTTTCGTTATGGGGAACCAGCTCACCAAGAAGGAAAGAGAGCAGGTCATAGAGTTGTTAATTAAGTATGAGAATGTGTTCGCATTTTCAATGAAACACTTAGGCATGTGTAAGACCATGCAATTATCTATAGACCTTACAGATCAGACACCCATCTATCGAAGGAGGAATAGGTTGAGCAAGCATGAGTGGGAACTGGTAGATGAAAGATGCAAAGAACTCCATGAGGTTGGTATCATTCAACCATCAAGTTCTAATTTCGTAGCCACTATAGTAAGGCTAGCAAAAAAGGATTCAACTAGATTGTGGACTGAGAAAAGGATGTGCGGGGATTATAAGCCTTTGAACTTGATTACACCTTAGGATAGGTACCCCATGCCCATCCTTGAAGAACTGTTTGATAACATTGGAGATTCAAACATTTTCGCAATTGTGGATCTAAAGTAAGGTTTCAAATAGATTGTGCTAGCTGTGAAGGATTGTAAAAAAACGACATTCCATGGAAGCAACAAGTTGTGGGAATGGCTTGTGATGCCTTTTGGATTAAAAAATGCACGTGTCTTCTTTCAACTAGTCATGGACCAGGTTTTCGAAGGGGCAAATTTCCTGAAGTGCTACATAGATGATGTCCTAGTGCATAGCAAGGGACTCCTGCAACATTTGGCTCATCTTGAGGAGTTATTCAAAAGGCTCCACAAAATTAATATGAAGATCCATCCTAAAAAGTGTGAGTTTGCTATCACCTCAATAGTCTACCTTGGACAAAGAATTTTACCAAATGGTATTATGGCTCATTAGACTAAAGTAATAGCCATTTTGGAGATGCCTAATCCTACTGATGTTCACATTTTGAGGAGCTTCATCAGACTATGTGATTACTACAAAATTTATGTCCAAGACTCCAATACTATTGCTCTTCCTCTCTATGCATTGTTAAAGAAGAATGTTGTTTGGACATGGAATGAAAAGGCTTAGGAAGCTTTCAACACACTCAAGGAAAAACTTTTAAAGTTCCCCCTTTTGAAAAAACTTGATTTCAACAAGGTCTTCATTCTACACACTAACTGGAATGCTCTTGGTATTGGTGTTATTATTGGCCAACTTAATGAGGAAGGTAAGGAATATGTTATCACCTATGCATCCCGAAACAACAACAAGGTTGAAAGCAACTACTCTTCATACGAGGGGGAGTGTCTTGCTATTGTATGGGCCGTCATACATTTCAGGCCATATCTTTATGGCACTAAGTTCACTTTGTATACCGACCACCAGCTTATCAAATGGTTGATGACCAACGACAATCTTACTAGTAAGTTAGCTCATTGGGAGCTTATACTTCAAGAGTATGAGCTCAAGGTTATTCATCAACCTGGTATTACACATCAGAACGTGGATACCATGTTCCAGAAACCCCTCACTACCTTTGAAGATTTCTTAGAAGCCAAGCAAGATTTCGACCAAATTTCAACAATACATGTATCTTATGCATCTAGTTATCTTGCAATATTATAATGTAACCTAGTTGAACATCCCATTGTGGAGATATTGGAGGATTTGGACACTTTAAGGTTTTTTCAACATGGGGAATACCCTCCCCAAGTTACATAAAATCAACGAAATCACATACAACAACGGTCCAAACGTTACTCATGGAAGGACAATCACTTCATCCAATGTTTACCACAAGACGACAAAGTGGTTCTTCCACCACATGAATGGCCTGGTCTTATTTAGAAGGTACATTCGGAGTTTGGACATTTTGGAATTAAACGTACTTATAGCCTTTTCGTTCCTCATTACCATTGGAGAAGTATGTATGCTCAAGTCCAAAACATCATTGCTAGGTGTGAACAATGTGATAGAGTGAGAACTTCCTTCTCCTCTTGATAGCTCACGCTTTTTCCACTCCCTATTCAGGGCATGTTCTATCGTTGGTCATGTGATTTAGTTAAAAAGTTACCGTAGACCTTTAGGGGTAAGCTTAAAGATTGTAGGATCCAACAAGAAATTGTAGCCAACATCTTATAATTCTTGATGTTTTTGGGGAAACTTAGCAGTCAATGTTTTTTCAAAAATCACATATCATGCATTTATTATCTTATGATCATATTTTTTAGTAAGATGATAAATTTTATATTCTACAAATTATCTTTTAAAAATACACTTTACTAATGAGGATCTAGCTTTTGTCAACAATCTTTGTGAATATAGGCCAATGTCATACATGCAAAGACTTTTAAATAAAACAAATAAGGTTTTATTGCCTTCCACATTTCAATTGGTCTTATAATGCTTTGGTTGGAGTCCAATTTGGAAGATAATTTATAGTGATGATTGATTTCCCCAAAAATAGTTTTGGTAAATTAACGTTGAACAAAATAGTGGGATTTCCCCAGTCTAACATATGATTTTTATGCTCAAATACACCATTATATGTTGAGGTGAGAATGGTGAGGTGAATCCATTATAATAAATTGTATTTGAATATCTTGTTTTTTACAATATATGTTGGATTGATTGGATTACAAATTTCCTCCATTATTTGATATCAAAACTTTGATTTTCTTATTAGTGTAGTTTTCACCAAAATTTTATATTGAAAAAGTTTGTCAAATTTAACTTTAAATTTAATTTTTAATATGTACACAACATTGTAACATGACTTGTCATCAATGATTGTGAGAAAATAACAACAACTAAAATGTGTTGATGTTTGGCATGGAACACATTGATTTGAATAAACTAATCCCAACAATTCATTTGCTTTTAATTATGCCTCCCACTTTTGAAATTTTCTATCTATGTTTTTTTCCAATGGTGCAAATTTTACAAAAAAAGTTAGTTCATTTTCATCAAAAATTTAAAAACTTATTATTATAGATTTTGTTTCTTGTAATTTTTAAATTAATGCAAAACCCATTTTTTGATGCCATAAATTAGTTTGATTTTATTGTAATGTGACGGGGATAATAATTTTACTTTTTTGCATATGAATGGATTCACTCAACTTGTAGAAATAAGACTGATCTAGAACTTGCACTTTGCTACAATTTTTGCAAATTTTTTAATTAAAACATATTGACCATTTTTAATGCAAATTTATCAAATTGTTTGTCTTAGTTGCCTCCTTAAAAAACTTATGAAAGTTTTATAATTTGGAGGCATGTTGAGCATTAAAGATAATTCTAGCTTGTCATCAAAAACTTTTACTCACGATGTGAAAAATTGATAAAGAAAAGACCTAAAAATGTTTATATGATTATGACATTATCATTTTCCTTCATCTTTTATGTGTGTAATATATCTTGGAGATACATTTTTGTTACAATGACTTGAGATTCATAAAATCTTGTTAATTCAATCATAGCATGCACATTATCACATGCTTGTATATGAGATACAACATTGTTTCAAGGCAATTGTTTAATATTATTAAAAACATTGTACCTCATTCATCTTAATGCCTTATGCTTCTAGCATTTGTAGTAAGTAAAGTAGGAGTACCAATAATGATTTATGATGTTGTGGGAATAATTAGTTTAGGTTCCATACTTTCAATGATTGCCCATATTTTAGGACTTTAAAAAAAAAATGTTAATATGTGCTTCCATATGTGGAAGTATGTGTCATCCACCTTTGGAAATATTTGATTTATATTTGATATCTTATGTGCAATGAATATAATCTTATTTTTTATGATCTTATGCATATGAAATTCTTCCATTTTTTATCATGTATCTTTTTATGATGTCCTTGTTTTTAATCTAAGTCTTTTAAAAAATATTTTTTATTTATAAGAATTGAAACCCATATCTTTTGCATTGCATTCAATTTTTGCTTTGTGATGTAGTTTATGTAAATTTCTTTTCTTATGTGTCGATTCATAAATTTTTAAAATTATAAACATGAATTGTCAATAGATTTAATCAATTAAATGCATGATGTATAAAAAGCCAAATTTTGAACACAAACAATTGATTGAATCTCGAGCTATAGCTTTGATACCATGTTGGATTTGCACTCATGGGAAAAACTTTGATATTGAAGATCTTTTATTAAATAAAACATTGTTTGATACACATATATAAGTTAGTACGGATTTCAAAAGTTATTATAATAAATAGATAGAAACTTAATAACATAATATATATGTATGATGATATGATTCAGTGATTTATTGATAGAATGTAATATTTAACACATGCCAGCATCGTAAACAAAACAAATGAAAAAACGGCAACAAACTTCAAGTTTAAAAAAAAACTTAAATTCATTACCATGAATGATTTTGGCACACTCTTCTTACATAACTAGCATGTCCTTTATCAAAACATAAATGAAAAAGTTCAAAAAATAACCGAAGAATTAAAACATTCCAAAATGTGGAAATGACAATGACCAACTCCATTTCAACCTTCAAAGTTTGTACCTTGAGCAAGAACAAATATATTTGCCACTAGGCCATTGCATGCCTCCAAGCATTTGAGAAGCTATGGACTGCAAATTTAATGCAATATAACATAAAAAGATCATATCAACAATGTAATGAAAAACCCCAATTCAAAAACAACCCATGAGTCATGAAGGTAAGCTTGTACTTTGAAGCCAAATTCCTTTTTGTCCAATTACAAATTTCTCACACCATTTGATCTTGCAAGTTGCAAGGCTCCTTCATTGCAACATTGCAACAAAACCGATGTATACAAATTTGGACTTTTTAGAAAAATGCAACAAATAAAAAGGAACGGAACCTTTAGCACATATGAAATGCAAAATATGTTAGAATCTTTGCATTAGACATTTATGTGTTGTGCAAGGATGTTTTAATGTGTGAAATCTCATCCTTGTATTCAAAACCCCACATAAAATCTCATATCCATTTACTTGGTGATCGTAGATACAAAGCTTTCATGCATGTCACTTACCTTGGATACTTAGCTTTCATGTTTTGCTCGCAATGGAAGCAAGCGTTGGGGAGTGGAGTGGTGATTTGGAGACCCCATGTCAATGCAACATTTGGCATCAAACGAAGCCATTCTAGATGACACTTGATCCAAACCATTCATTGAAGAGGATGGCACCACCTCCCTTCTTTATTGTTGAATCTTGGTGAATTTTCCAAATTTAACAATCCAATTTCCTTGAGGCCATTCACCATGTTTTTTTTTTGTATTATTGGGTTACCATGCGAAAAACATTTAACCATAAAACATTACTACAAAATGTGGGTGCTATTCACTAATCCTTGTTCATTAGATAGTGAATTCATTGCTTTTTCACTAGTCCCCATTCATTACAACCAGTAAATTCTTTCAAAATCCAATGAAATCCATTATTGGGTTGCCATGCGAAAAACATTTAACCATAAAACATTATTACAAAATGTGGGTGCAGTTCACTAATCCCTGTTCACTAGACCAATGAATTCACTACTTTTTCATTGGTCCCCTTTCATTGGTCCCCATTCATTACAACTAGTAAATTCTCTCAAAATCCAATGAAATCCATTATTGGGTTGCCATGCGAAAAACATTTAATCATAAAACATTATTACAAAATGTGGGTGCAATTCACTAATCCCTGTTCACTAGACTAGTGAATTCATGCTTCTTCACTTATCCCCGTTCATTACAACCAATAAATTCTCTCAAAATCCAATGAAATCACTTGGTGTACAGGGACACATTTTATTGTAATGAAACAAAAACATTGGTCGCTTGCAAATCTATGGGAAATATATGTATAAAATGAACTCTTTCCTACTTGCAAATGTCATAACAATGCATTGTCCCTGAGGCCCGTAAGAAGTGAGTTAGTTGGCCCATGACCCAGGCAGAGAATATCTGGGTCTGGGTGCCCATCCAGGTACATACATCTAGGGTCCAAGGAATAAGTACATATTATCTATTATAGGCACTGGAAAACACCCCCTTAGGGCCATATTCTGCCTCCTACTGAGTCATTAGTGCAAACGCAAGTAGGTCAAGTTATAGGCACAATCTAGGAGGCAAAAAATACACCCCCGGGTGCATTTTCCATGGCCTAAAGAGAACATCGGTAGGCCATAAACTAGGGTAGGAAATGAGTAGAATTGGCCGTAGTGGCTGGTTCCGCCATTAAAAACCCGAGAGTATCCCATGTAGGTCCAATTCTGAGTGTTTTGCCTGTGTTGTTACTATGGTTAAATATATACTATATACTCTTTTGGAACTAGGCCGTAACCACCCTAATTTAAAGAGGGCTTTTAATCCTTTATTTGAAGTGGACTCTATATGTTTCTGGTGCCATCTTTTGGATTGCCTCCCTCCCACCCAACTACTAAGGATTGATTTTCATTTAGCATCGGAAACTTGGCCAATGGGTCGACCCATTGGGCCAACATTTTGGCCGTGGAGACAAATTTGACCCAATGTGGGACGTATATAGACCCATTGGGAACTCTCCTTTTGGTCGACCATTGGGTCGACAACCATGGAGACAATGACCGATGTGGAACGTAATAATAATAATAATAATAATAATAATTCATCATCATCGGGAAATGAACTTGTACGGATGTATTGTTTTAGGGTTTATGGACCCGCAAAGATGTGAGGAAGGAAAGGAAATCCCAGGAGTTTTCACAATACATGGATAGGGGGTGGGTTGTTGCTCGGAATGCCTTCCTTATAAAACAAAGGAAGGCATAACTAGGGTTTTCTTTACCATGGCCTATTCCAAGATGTAACGGGTAGTGTCCACTCTTGATTCATACTATATAGGAAAGTAGTTCTATATACAATTTTATTTTATTTTAAAAATTAATTAATTAATTAATCAATTAATTAATATATATATTTTAATGTTTGTTGGTATTGGGAGGGGGGGAAGGGGTTAATTTTGTGCCATTTTTTTCCGAGATTTCATGACAAGTATTGTTTCTAAAAGATTGGAATATAGGTTAGATAAATAGTGGAATTAATCGAAGATGCAGAACACACAACCAATTCCGCACACACAACCAATTCCGCGGAGGAAAAGACCTACCAAAAAGAAAGTTCTGGAATAAGATCCTGCCCAAGAAAAACCTGTTTTACACAGTAAACAACATTCTTGCTGGGTAACTAACAATACCCATCCATCAATTCCTAAGTGAAGCTATGATTGTTGTTGTGGATGGAGAGAGAGAAGGAGAGAGAGAGAGAGAGGGAGAGAGAGAGAGAGGTTCTGCAAGATAAGCAACAGAAGATGATGATGCCACACCAGTTGTGAGAGAGTCATATGTCGTCTCTCTGTTACATTGTCTGATGATAATTGCACAAAGCCAGCTCTCTCTCTCTCTCTCTCTCTCGGCTCTTTCTCTCAATCTAGACCTGAAACATCCCACTAGTTTAAAGCTTAAACCTATTGAAAACTCCCATCATCACTCATGGACTGAAGCTTTCTTTTGTTTGGGTGGATACATACATGTCTGTTTGATTAACTTTTGTTTGTGTTTTTTTTTTCACCAACAAACATATATCCACCAAAAGTTTCATGACATGGGTAGGTGGGTTACACACTACAAACACAGACACACACCACATATATATACTACATAGAGAGAGAGAGAGAGGGAGAGAGAGAGAGAGAGACACACACACACACACCACCTCTCATCACCACAGATGTGTGTTTTGTTTTAGTCTATTGTTGCAAGTGGATGGGTTCTTCTGACTCCCCCTGAGTGGGTTTTTTCCTCCATTTCTTCTTTTGGTGGCTAGTTAAGTAAAATCCAAGAGTTGCAGAAGGGAAGGCAGGATGCTGCTTTTTGCTGTCTTAACTGCAAATTTCTCTCAATAAGCTTGGGATGCCAGCAAGTTAGAGGTCTGGGGAAGGAAGGTGGTAGGACCCAGATTTTGGGGTGCTCAACAAAAGTACAAAATGTTTTGCTTCTGGCATTTTCCTTTCTCTGCCATCCATACTAACTGTCCTTTTTGCCCCTTCCTTTTTTCCTTTCTTTTGTTTGTCTTCCTCTGCTGTGCAGGCTACAATTAATGCCTGAGACAACCCAGAAAATGCTAGTACAGTTGCCTCTATATATATATATATAGAGAGAGAGAGAGAGAGAAAGAGAGTAATAGTAATACAGTGGAGGATAAGTACCTCCTATTAAGAGCACCTCCACCTACAGCCCCCCAATTCAGGCCATGGAATTTAAAGAGCCAAACTCATCAGTTTTGCAGTTGAGCACTTCAGCCAAAGTACAATGTGCATGCCATTTGACTGCTGAAGGTGGAGCTGCTGGTGCTGCTGCTCTAACTACCTGGGTATGTCTGCCTTCATTTAAAATGACTGCCCCAAAAAACAACACACCCCAAGTCTCCAGAGGCCATGCTATTGCAGCAGCAGATGTACTTCACAAGCCAGAGCTTGCTCTTACAATACAATACATATATATATGTATTGTATTGTAATTATACTTGTATTTTCTAATATTTAAGTATACACATTAAAAAAAACTACTTGAGAGGCAGAGGATATTGTGTAAGCATGACATAAGCAAATTTGGATTTGGATTTGGGTTTTTTTTTTGTTTTTTTTGTTAGTGCAACTTCTTCTAAAGAATGTTAGAGACTGGAAAGAAAAGGGAAGTACTTTCTGGGAGTCTAGCTAGAACTGGGGACAACAGTGGTTCAATAGTTTAAACCCAATTGGGTTTCATCATTTAACACAGAAACAAAAGCTGTGAAAAGAAGCTGTGGAAAACTCTTACACTTGTGTATCATTATTTCATCATTTCTTCCAGGGGGGCTAATAATGCTTTGAAGGGGCAGTTTGCACTTGAGTACTTACTAATAAGAGAGAGACCATGACCCATTCAAAACTAAAATTGTTGATTGGGTCCAGAACAACAACACCTTGGAGCTCCTCCTCCTGGCTTTGGGTTTTACAGTTTACAGCAGGGCTGTTTTAGGGCACAGCCCACCCAAGCACAAAAAAGGTTTGTGGATGGGAAATCTTACATGGCAGAAGTGGATAATGTTGGCCAAGACTGGAAGGGAATTTGTTTTGTTTTTTTGGGGGGTCCCCACCTCTTTAAGATGGCAGACAATGGGAGCCCATATTTTCAGAGTCTAGAAGTTATATTCTCTCTTAATAATTATTGTGGTTTTATGTTTATTTTCTCCCCTCAAGATGTGGTGAAGTTGGAGGAAACTAGTAAAAATAGGAAATGTTCCATTAAGTCCCCAAAATAATGAATGAACTCTGGTTACAGTAACACCTGGAATGTTAACAAACATTCCTCCAAATAAATGTGGGACCATTAATTTGAAACTACGACATTCAGCTCTTTCTTCCCCCATTGATTTGGTTTGGTTTTTTGGGGCTTCCCAAGAGATGGTGTTGTACACACAAAACCATCAGACACTTGCTGACAATTAATGAAAGCCCTGTGTTGTGTTTTGAGAAAATCAGGAGTGAATAACTTACAATCAACCTTGGATCAGTTCAGAAGTAAACAACACTCTGAAGAAGCTACCACTGAGGAGGAGGAGGAGGAGGAGTAAGAGGGAGGAGGGTAAGAGCATCTCTCTCTGCCCACACGAAAAAAAACACAAACAGATCCAATTTTAGATGAAGAACACAAAAATATTATGTGGGTTTGTGGGACAATAAAATGGCTTTGGGTCAAGCATATGTGCTGACTCGCAAAAGGCACAGCATTGGTTACCACTTGTTAATCGAGTCCTCATATTGATTGATTGGTCCAAGTGGTTTGTTATGAAGCCATCTTCCATCTGTTTTTTAGTCCCAGTTTCATGTTTCCAAAACAGAAAGCCAGCCATCTTGGATGTGAGATTTACTTTCAAGGTATTTCTTGGATGTGAGCTTTATTTGTGAAGGCCCAAATAAGGGGGGAGGGGGGAGGGCTTGCTTGGGTGGAGAGCGGCTCTACAGAGTTGATATCCTTAACTGTAAAAGAGTTAAGCATCCAAGAAGACCAACAACAAAGGTTTTGATGCTATATATGTAAGTACATACTGTTTGCTGTATTGTCGTCTACTACTACCACTACTACTATGTACTACTATCCTAAACCCTAGTACTACTACTACTGGGTAACTTCTTTCTTGGAATATGGAATTCAGGGGTGTGAAGATCTGCAATGAAATCTTAATCAAACTGCAAAAAATCACAGAGTATCTTCTGTGCTTTAAACTAATGGAAAGGTATGGTACATTAGAGGGAGGGAGGGAGAGAGGGAGGGATGTGGGTGCAGTAGGTAGTGGGTGGTGAACAAAATATGAAGAAGGGTCTTTGAAAAATACTCTTTCTCTTGTTTTAAAATAGTTAAGTTATTTTAGCTTAAAACTCTCACTCAAGCTGCTGCTGCTGTTTGCTGATAATGCACGAGGATGATGCAGCACATACACAGAGAGAGAGAGAGAGAGAAAGAGAGAGAGGCCAACCCCGCTGCTCTGCTGCTCCTCGCATGTGGACCAACCTTTTGTCACAAGTTGACTGACTGCAGTTTAGGAGCTATGATCATACACTGACAACAACCCCTCCCTCACTCATCACTCATTCATTCCAAGGTGGTGGTAAAAAAGAAAAAGAAAAATTTGAAGAGAGAGAGAGAGAGAGAGAGAGAGAGAGAAAACAAAATAAAAACTAACAAACAAACAAACAAACCCACACCGAAGGTGGTGCTGGGTTTGTCTATCTATCACATTTTGTCCTTGGAGAGAGAGAGAGCTTCATTCATTTCAAGCACGACACTGGGAACAATACTCAACAGCCTTATATCGTACCACCCAAAAGCACACTTGCTTCAGTATCTGCCTCTTTGTCTCCAGTGTGTAAGTTCTCTCTCTCTCTCTCTCTCTCTCTCTCTCTCTCTCTCTTCGTGTCCTTCATTTTCCCTTAATACCTTCTTCACTTTGCACGGGTTCTTTTTGCAGTTGTCGTAGAGCAGTGACTGTGTCTCGTTGCTGCTCTTTCGCTTTCTTTGGTTTTAGTAGTCGTAGTATAGTTTGTAGCTTGAAGATCTCCACCCCCCCCTTTGTCCCCACCCTTTTTTTCTTTTGAGTGGTGTGGCTTCTTCTTTGAGCGAAGTACTAGTACCACTTGTGTTTGTTGCAAGAGAGCGCAGAGGGATTTTTGCGTTTTCTTTTTGCAGCAGCGGCGGCAGAAGGAGGAGGAGGAGGAGGAGGTGGGGGAGGGATATACCTACCTAGCTGCACTTGTTTTTTCTACCTCTCGTCATCTGCAGAATCTGGACCCAATTTGGAGGTTTTTCTTTTTCGTTTTTTGCTCAATTGTCTGACGACGGACCCGGACTCCGAGTGTCAACTCTAGCTTTCTCTCAGCAGCAGCAGCAGCAGAAAGAAATTTTGTACAATACCTACAATGATCAGCAGAGCTTCAGACAGTTTTTTGGGTACGAAAGTACGAACTACGACAGCAGCGGCAGCAGCTGAGATAGCATTCGGGAAGGAAGGTGCATGAAGGAGAGTTTCCAGAATTTACCTCTCGAAGTTTGTTTTCGTGCGCTGGATTGCTGAGCATCATCAGCTCATCTCTGCTCAGTGGTCTTTGTTTTCTAGGGCATTGGCATTCTTCTGTATTGGGAGTTGTCAGTGGGTTGGCGAGGTTTTCCTCTTTTCTTCCTCCCTTTTCTTCTGTTCATCACATTCTCTCAGCATTCACAGAAGTTTGCAATGGGTCCATGCTTGTCACTTCTTTTAGCTGGCAAACATTTGTACAAGTGCTTGAGATTACAAGGGCGTCATTAGAATGAGCTGAGCTTTGCAGATAGGGAAGAGCACAAGATGTGGCAGAAGAAGACGACGACACAGACTGAGTTGTGTATGTATGGTAGAAACCAGAAACTTGCTCTCCCCACCTCTGAATGCTATTCATTCGGGAATGCGTGAATCGAGAAAGCTTTTGGGTTGATGCTATTGAAGCCAGAGCAATCCTTGTCGACCCATCTTTCTCTGTATCGATCGATCGATCTTGACTGGAGGGTGGTAGAGAGATGCGGGAAGAATTGGAGTGCTGCTGAGTGCTGCTGTGGAGTTCACAAGAAGAGAGCATCAATTTACATGCAGATTGTTAGAGAAGCAGCTACTGGGATTGGATTCATTGGAAGCACAAAAGGATGGGGGATCCATCATGGGCAGTGATACTACCGGTAGCAGCAGCGCTCTTGCCATCGATCCTGCTGCTACTGCTCCTCTTGGCATACATCAGAAAGCTATGGCGAGCTGCACAATCGGCTCGTGAGTCGGAGCTCGTTGTCGACCAACGCGAAGCCGCGCTTCTCCGTAGTGCACGAATGGCCAGTCTATGGCGAGCGAGCCGACCTGTGCGCGCCTTCAACTGGAGCGAACACCCATCGCATGTCATGACGGCGGTGGAGCATGGCTGGGCGGCATTCGCTTTCTCGTACTCAGCTCCACCGGCGACATGGTTCTCTAACGCGCAGTTGGCGGCATCGCACCAGTACCATCATCATCATCATCATCACCAACACTTGCACCAGCAAGTCTCCATGTGGGGTTTGTGCCATGCTTGTGCCAACAGCATCAAGTTCCGTGAACCCGAAAACACTTGGAACACAGGAGGTGCAGGCGAGTACATGCAACAAATCCGTCTCAACCCTGGCGTCACTCGACTATCCACACATCATGGATGTGTCATGCCTGTACAAGCTGTGCAAACCGCCATGCCTTTGCCAGGACCCACTCTTGGTCCATGCCCTTACCCTCAAGAATCCTACTTCGAAGTCTCCATTCTTGCTGTTGGGAATGAGTACAGCTTTGGCCACAGCTCTCTCACTGGAAGTGAACGTGTCAAGCTCATTGCCAAAGCGGTCACCACATCCGATAGCTACAACCATCACCACCAACCCACAACAACATCTGCTTGCACCACCACCACTACCGTGACTCCTCCTCCTCCTCATTCTCAGAGAGCAGCTTCTTTTAACCCTAATGAGTTCTGCAATGCCACTGCAGATCATCACTATTGTCGCAAATTGGGTGCAGACACTGTTGCCAAAGCAACTGCTACTACTCTAAATGGGGATCATTCCAACAAGTTGGAGAACGCGAGAGCGGACATGTCCAGATGTGTTGGAGCTACTACAGGTGGTGTGAAGAATGAGACTGCAACAAATTCTGCTGTCGATGATACAGGTTGTGATGATGATGATGAGCTGAAAGGAACTGTTGGGTCTGAATTGAAAACAACGACAGTTGTTCATGTTGCGGATTCTCTTCGTGTGCGTGGTGGTGCATCCTTGTTCTCTAGAGTGGTGGAGCATGCAGATGACATCGACTGGGATGAGTTGCTTGCAGTTGGTTTGGCTGCTGCAGATGCACCTCCGTTCCGGCTTCCAGGGTTTGAGCCCAGCTCCATTGGCTTCCTTTCCGCTGATGGCCAATGCTATGTGAATGGTCAGTAACACATGCTCCTTCTCTCTCTCCACCTGCCTCCAATTCCAAGCATCATCTCCTTCCATAATATTCCCTCCTTCTCCTTACTTGCAGTGTGCTTGATTGATTATCAGTAAGGCTTTGGCAAAGTGTTGTTGTGGAGATGATGATTTCTCTCTGCAATCTCTTGTCGACGTCAAGAGAAATCATCCCACAACAACACTTTGAAGGTTACATGACAACACCAAGAATGCATCATACATGCACCTTTTGTGAATTTCCCAATTCAGCATGCCATCCTAGGTTTATCAAGAACAAGCAATCTGGTGAAGTACCTATCCTGTTGTAGTATTTTTCTTCTCCTTGCAGCATGCCTGATTGGTAATGCTTGAACAGTTGAAAAAATAGCATGACAAGAATAGACTTTGCTGGGTCATTTGTTCTTGATCAACCTCAGATGGCATGCTGAATTGGAAATTTCAAAATGCATATGCATGTGCTTGTTGTTGTTGTTGTTGTCAAGTTGCCTTCAAAAACTTCTAGTTGTGGAGATGGTTTCTCTGCAATCTCTTGTATAGACAGCTTTCTTCTTCCTTGCATGCCTGATTTGAACAACTGAGCAAAAAACCAGTACAACAAGATCCCTCACCAGATCAACCTCAGATGGGATGTTGGATTGAGAATTTTGTAAAATCCTTGGAAACTTTTTCAAGTGTATTTCTTGGGTGGGCTTTGATACAAAATCAGGGCCTGCCATGCCTTACACACTACACCCTTGGGAGCACAATAAGGTCCCTGAGATTTACCATAAGCTCCTTGGGAATTGCCATAAGGTGCAAATATGAAGAAAAAATTCCACAGTTTTTATGCAGGGGAGAGTCCTCATTGCACGGGACTTCCTGGAATTTGGCCCCACCTACTTGGGCTACCATGCTTGTATGTGTGACCTCATTCCAGGAAGTCCTGTGCAATGAGGACTTCCCCTAACATAATGGTGAATGCGTGCTCAGTGCTACCCAATTGAAATAAAGTTTTATGATGGAAGACCCCACTCCGGAAGGAGGTTTTAACACCAAGGCCAAAGACACCACATGTATTTGTGAATATAACTTTAGGAGAACCATGTCATGTGTGATTAGTAGATTTATGATGCCATCTTGTTCTGCTTAAGCTGAGGGAGTCATTCCTCCTCACTCTTAAGAACCAATTCAACCTGTAGATGTCAGCAAAAGTAATGTCTGATTGTTTCACAGAGATGATCCTGGGATGTTCAACAATGAATATATGCTCATCATTATAATAATTTTGTCTGCAAGTGTAAAGCTAGTGCAGTACCTCTGATGAGGGTAGTGTTTCAGAATTCACAGACTCTGCATCTTCTAGATTGAACTTTGGGTTTTGAAGGCAAAGATTGTCTTGAAATATGTATGCAACATTTGATCTAGTTTTGTAAGACACACAATGAATTGGATATATGTGTAGGTTCTTGAGTGGCAGCTCTTTGAAAAAGTCACATCCACCTAGTTTTTGGGCTTGTCAAATGGTATTTTCTTTCTGTGAGCTCAAGTTCTGGAGAAGAAAGATAAGCGAGACTTTGTGCTTGTGGAAAATGTGCATAGTTTTGAATTGCAGTAAACACCAAATTTGTGAATTTTTCAATGTTTGTGAATCAGGAGTCCAAAAGAACAGTAGTGTCTTCTAGAGTGGTCATGCTTTGAATGAATACTGGGTGGTCTGATTTGTAACCATCTTTGAGGCCCGAAAGGCTATCTTTTCTCTTGATCAATTGGATGCTGATTGAAGGTCATGAGGACTCGTGATAAAAAGTACCCCACATTTTTTCTAACAATTCTCCATGATTACCTGTTTTTTGGTTCCCTGCCTTTGCAGGTTCACCAAACCTTGATGCAAGGGATCAATGCACCACAAGGAGGCGACAATATGGTGGGGTAAAGACAATAGTAGGATGCGGATTTGAGCCTCGCAAGAAGAAGGTATACTTCACCATCAATGGTGAGCTCATCCATGAGGCAACTTTAAAAGGCAACGAATTTGGAAAACCCTTATACCCAACTCTTGCAAGCAATTTTGATGTCACACTTTTGGTAAATCTGGGTCAAAGCTCATTCCACTACATGCCAGCGAATGTTGGAAGGATTGCAAACCCAAGTTGTCAATTGCTGCAGTCAATCACAACAGTGAATGATATGTATCACAATGATGGTGCTGACCTATTTTCAATGGGTGAGTTACACTCGCATTGGCTGTCCGAGCTTGAGTATGCAAATTCCCCAGACTTTCAGCACCGCCATGTTCTCTCAGAGGCAGAGTCTGATTTGTTTGAGATCGTACTTGACGGGCAAGCTCTGAAGAGGTAAAAGTTTAGGTTATATGTTTGTATATATACACACACACTCTCTCCCTCTCTTTTGCTCTCTCACTCTCTCCCTCCCTCTCACCTGGGCTTGGTACTCTAAAACATATCACTAGCAAGGCACTAACTAGAGAAAGGTTGAATCCACCACACAGCTATGGCTGAGACTCTGAAAAACAAAACACAGATGATTATAATGTCATCCAAATCCTGGCTTTGCTTGCAACAATGCAATTGCGGCCTCATGACAATGTAGATTGATCTCAAGTGCATAAAATCCAGCCTTGAGTCTTTGGGGATGTGAGCACCATCCCTTGAAGAATAAAAAACCATTTCTGTCCCATTTATCGTTGGTTTTTTTTCGCTTATTTGTTTCCAATGTGAGTGCTGGTAGTTAGATATCATCTTTTGCTGAACTCTGGGCCATTATGCATAAGCTAATTCTATGTCGAGTTGTATCTCTTTCAACGGGAGAGTAGATGTTGAGGTCAAAGGAGAGAGCAAGATGTTAAGCTTTGAATGTGAGCAAATGTTGCCGATAGAGCCAACTATGCAACTTGATTGTACTTTTGACATGTCCAAATTATGCATGTCCAATGTGTGTACATGCCGATGTGGTTGTGTGTACATCTAAGTACAAAATGTACATGTATGTGAAACTTAAACCATCAATCAAGATGGTTGTCACCATGGTTTTGTTTTTGGGAGAATTTTTGCAACTTGGCAAGAAACAAAAAAAAGAGAAAGTTCTAAAAAAGGTTATAATTTTCTTCTTGACATCTAGCTACATTTGGTTCGTTAATGTTGTGGGTGATCACTAGTTCATGAACTTGACAAAATTGAAGAAAAAAAAACCCATTGGTTGTCTAGCTTGTTATGTGTGCATGCACTTGCATATGTGTGTGTTATCTTCAAGCACAACATTTAGATGTACATGTACAAAACCAACATGGTGGTTGTCATGGAGTGTATTTGGAGGGGTGCCTTATGTCCATGTATATCCCTCCTAGAAAAGAAGAGGGTGTCTTATGTCTACTCCTTAGGAGTGGGAAGAGTCTTACACCTATACGTAGGTATAAGATCCCTCCCACTTTTGGGGAGTAGGGTTAAGAACCTTCCCCCTCCCCTATGTTGTGAACGAAATGCAATTAGGTTCATGATATAAATAAATAAATGAAAATTATAAGGAAAACATTTGAATTATTAAAAGTTTGAATATATGTATACAAGGTTAAAGAATTAATAATTTTTTTCATGTCCACTTGTTTCACATTAAAAAATTCTGATTTCTATAGATTTCTTTTCATTCATTCCAACAAATTTGTCAAGTTTTTTATATAGTTAATTATTTTTTTATCAGTGTGTGTGTGGAGACCAATTCCAAGGCTCAACAAGCCTGGCTTTGCATGCTTAGCATCAACAAAGTTTGTCATCAAGTGTCAACCACTTTTCATTACTAAAATATATGGCCCATCCATTTGTGGGCAATTTGCCATGTGGACAAAAAGTTCAAACCATGAAATGTCATACATTATTTTGTTTAAATGATATTTAATGAATTGGTATTTTATTAAATATTCCAATATACACAAATAGCTTTCTCGTTATATCCTAAAGTTTTAGTTTTAACCATATTTAGGTATTTATTGCACAACGAATGCATTTTAGAAAAGTTTTATCTTGTTGTCAGATATTACACTAAAGTACCATAATACAAGGGCAGCTTCAACACATGTCTCCCGAATAATTTTAAAAATTCCATGCCAAGAAATGAAATATTCCTACACATTCCATAAAGATTCCATATTTTTCAATTCACAAAATGGTTATTCTTTGAAAATTTTAAATCTAAAAAATTTTCAAATTAAAATTGATGTGATCTTTTTACATGAAAAAATTTGACAGAATGTTGCCAAAGATGGGCACATTACGCAGTGGAATAAGCCAATCATCATCACAAAGTTGGGCAAACTAAATAAACCCTAAACCCATTTACATTTAGGGTTTATTGGTCAAAGTGTGCTAGATTTACCAAACTAAGACTACCCAATTTCATGAATTTTCTTCACAATGTTAGAAAGATGGAAATTGCCTTTCCCTATTTAGTGCCTCAAAATACACAATTTGCAACATGTCCACCGTGTTCAATAGATAACCCTAAACCCTAAACCCTTGCATGATGCACATACTTCACAATTCATATATGTCACTTCCCGTGTTTGACAAGTTTTGTATTATCATAAAGTTTTTGAGAGTTTAAGATGGTCAATTATGGACAAACCAATATGTTTAAGTAAGCATTTTTCCTTCACACCTAATGCTAATAAATTTGTGGTGCATGTTATGTGCATAATCATGAAGTAAGGCGAAAATGTCGGTTTGTGATAGATATTTTATAGCATGATGACAAACTAGGACAAAGGAAGCAAAAGCTTTGGGACAACTTGGACAAAATGGATCATTTGATGATCACAATCGCACAATTGATTTTGTGTTCGATAGAAGAATAATGACTTAACATAATATAATAACCTTACATTAAATAGATGAGTATTTTGAAATTAAAAAATATATAATCACATTGTTGAAGAATAAGAAAGAAAAAAGGGGGTTTAAAATAAATAAATAAATAAATAAAATAATTTAACATAATTACCTAACATAACTTAAATGGCTATGTGTGCAATTAGTTGTAAAGTGTGCCACATTTCTTAGTCAAAGAATTAAGTAAAAAAAACCCACCATTTTTTAAATTAAAAAAGAGAGAGGGGAATAAATACCTAATTTAATAACATAATAAAAATGAAATGGGTGCTCTTGGTTGTGACTTTTGACCACAACAAAGAAGCAACACAAACCATCTATTTTGTGAGAGTTCCTTTTGAGTGGAATATTTATTCAAGTATTTTGATTCTTGCTAATCATCTTGCTTTCATTTCTCCATGGATCCCAAATGATCTTTTATTATTTCTTGTTGCTTCTCCTTGTTTTGATTGGACTTACACCAAGTGGTTGAGTAGGGAATCATTCTCTCACTCTCTCCAAACTTGGTGTTGACAATTTTTGCTAGGTGTGAAACTTTAGCTTGATTTTCCTCTTTAGATGACATTTTTTGGCATCTCAAATTTGAATGTGGCATCCAATGTTGTTGCATTTTCTAGGAGCAATCATTGATTAAATTTGATTATATTTTATTGTATGATAATCGGTCAACAAGGCAATTATCTTCTCTCTTTCAAGATAATCTCCCTAATTTAGGGGATCTCTCTTAAATTAAATTAAGTGTGGTGATGGAAGGGATGCCTTCTCAAAAGTAGCTCCATTGGTGGTAGTATGATGGAATATAAAATAGTTCCATTGGTGGCTTGCACAAACATATTTTGGACCAAATTATTGTTTTTTTAGAGTAGCTCCACCCGTTTATATGCCAATCTAGACCAATAGATGTTGTTTGGGTCAATAAATTTGCACATGATTCATTGCTTATAAAAGGCGTTGCACTATACAATGATTGTTCTTGATGTTGTTTGGCACTTGTTTCATGTTCAAGAACCTCAATTCCTTGGCTAGAAGACCCATAAGGTACATGGGAAAAAGAGGCTCATAAGTTCTGAAAATGAAAAATCTTCTAAGTAAGAATGAGCATTTGAATTTTTGGGGAAAAAATTGTTTTGTGGCATAATAGACCTCCATGGCAAAGGCCTAGCTTGGCTTGGTTCATTCCACCTTAAATGGTCTAGTAAATTACGAAGCCAAAATTGAAAAGTGCATTACCCAAAAGGGACAAGGGGTGGATTGGGTGGAGAAGTGCAATTAGTGTTGACTAAATGTTGAAGCATAATGGCAATTGTAGCAAATTGCAACAACTTTCAAGATATCAATAGCTTTTGGCCAAGTGCATCAAAATCTTCATTCTTCAAATTTCATTTGAGAGTCTCTCAATGTTCAAATTTATTGAAATTCTCAAGGTTTTACTTCTTTTGCTTGTTTTCATTTTCTTTTGAAACATGAAGGTTTTACATATGAAAGTTGCATGGCAATGAGTTTTATGTACGAGCCTTTCAAAACCTTCAATTAACCCTAGTGTTCTTGTGATTATTTAATCTATCATCAAAACATGTTGGGTTTTATTTTGTCTTTTTGCTCACAAGGTCCAAATGAGAGTTAATGAAATGATATGTTTACTTTAAACTAAAACTATAACCTTTTTGAAATCCTTTTGCCAAAAAAAAAAAAGAAATTCATATATTTTTTTGAATGAAATCTTTAACAACTTGTTATTAAAAATATTATACTTGTCCCAATATATCACATATTGTGTGTGTCAATTGTTTTTTTCATAAATATGAATTTTATAAATGTATAGATTTTGTTAGATTCTATGTTTTGTTTTGAAACATGATCATAATTTCAAATCATACCAAAATATGTTGATTATTTTAAAGTTTAGTTTCTCATATTATAAGTTACAACTTTGTTCAAAACACCATACACATTGCACCACCTACATGTCACAAAAGATTCATGAATTTCAAATAGACCCTAAATTTTGAAAACACAAAGTTAAAAAATTATAATATTTTGAGTTTTTTTTAGATATGTCTAATAATCACCTATTATTACAAAAAAAATTGAACGTCAAAAATTTTGTATTATGAAAATGAAAGGGCCTTTTGTGAAAATAACAATGAAGTTGTTAAACATCCTTTGTTCAAGTCAAAATTTAAAATCGAAACATTTAGTGATTCAATTTAGATTTCAAAACATCCATATTATCTGTAACTTGTTATAATTAAACATGTTACTAAAGTGGCACCACATAGGCATATGTAACAAGAATTGCAAAAAAATGGACCTTTTGACATCGATTTTGGTTTATTTTAACTCATTTCAACCTCACAATCTTCTAATTGTTTGTCGATTTTAACACACTAGGTTTATGGTTCATATGATTTGGATATTTTTTACTTTCCTTCACAATGAGTCTGAATCTTGTTGCAAATTTCAAATATGATTTATTTTTTTGGTTTTCTAGTCTTATTGATAGTGCATCTCCTTCATTAAAAATTAGTTATGTTATTCCATCTTGTAAGGATTTACATTTTAGCAAGCACCATGTTGTAAGTTCCAATGTTGGAATGCAATTAATTGGGACATCTAGTATTAACTATTATGATATTGGTGAAAGGTCCTTGTCATAATCCGATCCTCCTTTGGCCCTTGCAACTAAAAAGAAAAGGAAAATGGATTATGAATAAATTATGGTTTTTAGGATAAGTGATCCACAAAATAAATAAATAAATAAATAAATCTTGTCCTTCTTCACTACCAAAAATTGCAAGATAATAATGAAAATGAAAACTAGCTAGTTTTAGTCCAAAAATACCAATTAATTAAGACATTTTGAGTGAAACCATGTTTGGTCATTTTGGATAGTAGCATGTTGCACTAGGGAATTTCAAAGTCCCAATATTATATATATTTCTAGGGAATTTGACCCAATTTTTTTATTTTTTACCTAGGAAATATGACCACTTGGTATTTGATAATCATAATCATGTGTCATCCATCACCGTAAACAAGTGTCATTCATATTTTCAAAAAAAATTATTGATGTGTGCACATGCACAATTACACATGCCTATAGACATATGCACTTGCGCAAGTTCAAACCCACAATCTCATTGAAAATGTATCAACATATTAACCATGAAGCTGCACAAGTTCTTGGAATGTGGTTGGGCAAAGTTTGAGTTTAATGATTCAATGAAAAACTTGTTGGAATCTTCATTTTGACATGCATCTTCTTTATCAAAGTTTATTCAAGCAAAACAAATAAATGCATGGTCTTGAAGCTTTTTCAAAGATCTATTCAAAACAATTATTATAATTTTAAAATATTCACATTAAGGTGTCAAAAGATGCTATTGGAAGGATTATACTTTGAACAAGTCAAATTTATTATTATTTTTAAAATTAACATAAAATCTTTTTAAAGTGATTAAATTTAATGTAAATTCAAGACCTTCATTAAAAATTTGACAAGGCTATTTTGGTTATATAACTTTTTTTTTGAAAATGGATGAAATTAAACAGACATAATAAGAAAATTGAACTTTGTTCGAAAAAATCACAACATAGAAAAAATACTTCAATTAAAAAATATATTATAAACATAAATACATAATTTTTGAAAACTTTACAATAATTATTGGGGATGTAATATAATCATCCATTTTAAAAATACACTTATTCACTCTTGAATTAATAAAAAATTATTTCTAACATTTTTCTATTCCTCTCTCCCCAATGAGAATATTTAAACATAAACATGGTTTTAAAAATAATAAATAATTTAGAATATTTGTGGAAGTTTTGTTTATTTGTCATATTTTGTACCAGTGACAAATTTCAAACAAATTCCCACAAGAATGTCTTAAATTTATTCATATGCACAAACTTACATATACCTTCAATTTGTTAATTTATCATCAATCAAAATTTTACATTGAAAATATATTTTAAAAAACTTTTATAATAATTACACCTCTTAAACTTATAGACTCTAAATAAAATCCAAATAATAGACGCACCCCCTTTCCCCTACCCACTAACATGGACATAAAAACACATTTTCATGTCCATGTTATGTGGTAAAATCAAATTGAAATTGATATAAATAATGATCGACTATCAAAACCACATGAAAACATACAAAGGAAATAAAAAGTAAGGAGGGGCTGATGAGGAGAAGGGGGAGGAGGGTAGGCGGGGTGGATTTTGCTCACTTTAGAACCTTGTTCAAATATTACACTCATGATCATACAATTTAATTTAAAAATTTAATTTTGTCATTATAGTACATTCCATTTTTTTAGTGATTGTATATGTACACACACACACACACAACTAATTCACATGTAAAATGATCTTAAATATTATAATACATTCTTTGCCATTGTAGATGTGTTTTTTTATAAAAATAATGTATTTATATATTTTTGTAATATGTAAATCATAGGTATAAATAATGAAAGTAGGAACTAATGCAAGCTGCATCATAATATTTGGATATTTTAAAGATAGTATGAATGATATTTACTTATATATGTATTTGAATTGATAGTACATAACTTTGGATTAATCCAAATTGTTTTCCCCATCCATGAGGTTTTAATAACTAGTAATGATGTAATTCAAAATGATTATTATATTTCGTAATTAAAATTGAAAATTAATTTAAGTATTATAATACATTCCATACATTTAAGAAAATGATTATAAATTTTATATTTATAAAAATCATTACAACTATTACTCACGTAAGATGATTTTAAATATTACAATAAGTTTTTTGTCATTGTAGATGTTTAAGAATAATAATTTATCTAATTTTTTCATTTATTTATTTACAATATATAAATCATAGGTATAGATAATGAAAGTAGGAGCTAATGCAAGTGGTATAATAATCCATGAATTATTTTTTAAAATTATAAAATTATAAAATTGACATTATATAACATGGTTTTCTCTAGGAAATTTGTTATGTAACCAAAATGGTTATCATCGATAAGATGTGGAAGAAATGCCAAATAAGTACAAATATTTAATCAATATATTTATGGTTACACATTGAAAACCATGTATAAAAATCTAACATTTATTAATATACTTGTACATAAATGATTTTGGATTGTTTTGGGTATGATATCATCTTGACAAGCCATGCATTTCCCTCTCAACCCATATAACTTCTCTTTCTAAATATAACTTTAATTTATTTGTAAACATGAGTCCTAATTATTCTAATGATCATTATATCAAATAATGTTTTTACTACTTTTAATATTCAATTTCAAGAGATGCCAATTAAATCATTTCGAGTGCGTATATATATATATTTCAATGGGTGCAAAATCTGTCATATTAATAACAAGGACAACTTGTTATGTGTGAAATGCATTCACATATGTAGTAACATTGATAATGCACAAAGATGTGGAAAAAGCCACTAGAGCATTTTTTGGTCTAGGAATGAACCATTTTGTTACATTTTTAAACTATCAAAAAAGAAATTAAGACTGTAGTTTCCATGCTAATGAACAACATAATGAACTTTGTGACACCATTCATTTGTTTACATGAATTAGTGCAAAGTTTTATTATTAATCAAATTATAATAAAATCAAACATACTTAACATTGGGGAGGGGTTGCAAACGATAAGAATTTTTTTTGTGCTCATGCCAAAACTTGACAACTTAAAAAATATGCAAACCATGGAAAGGCAAAAATGTAACATGTCTTGAAGTTGTTTTATGAGAATTCTATGTGAATGCCAACAATTAGCATGCAAAAAATGAAAATAAGTTTGTTATGTCCTTATTTGGGTGCAATATAGTTTTGCAACAAGATGCAAAATGTTTCCACATTAAGTGTGGAAATACAAACGTGTGCAATCCATTATTTTCCACATGCTCAAGTAAGTGCATCCTATGACCGATTATGAAAAATTGAAATATATTTAAAACTTTCTTAAGGTTCCAAACAAGCCATCTAAGCATTGGAGTGACTCCATTAAATGAACATAGTTGAATCCATGCATGATTTGGGGTTTAACCTTTACTTGACTTGCAATACAAAAGGCCAAGTTCTATGGATGTTTCATGGAATGAAATCATCACAATTGACAACCAATTGTGGATTGGTGTTCATGTTTATGTTGTTGTCTATCTTGTTGACTTTAAAGCAAGTTGTTGAAGGAGCTAGTTTCGATAATTTGACTAAGGTTGTGTTTGATGCATTACTATAGTAGGGTGAGTGTACACTAAGGTGGTTCACTTTGTGACAAATAAAAAGATCACCCAAACTCCATTTCATAGCCTACAAGTTAATATGCTTTGGTGTAACTGGTCATGTGATAAGTTTTCAAGGGCCAAAATATAGATGACTTTGCAATTGGTCTTCATCTTGCCTTCATTAGAGGAAGGTTTTGCTCAAGAAATAATCATCATTCTTTAAGTTAACAACACAAAACAAGCATCACAATGCAATGAAAGTATCACATAATTGCAATCCTTGCATGCATAGATGCAAAGCAATTTCAACAACAACCAACTTTTTTACCGTTGTTTGTTTTAGTGGTTCAGTTCATCAAGTTGTCAATGGCAATGATACATTGGGAGTGTAGAAGAAAAAATATGTTTTCCAACTTTGAGCTTCACGAATAGCAAGCTTAAAAATAGCTTGATGACACACTTAGATCTTATTGTGTGCATGTACACACCCAAAAAAAAAAAACTATGGATACCTTTCCTTACTTTGCAACAAGTTTGGAGTGCAATTATAATTTGTTATCTAGTTGATGCATAACATTAAAGTTAATTGTCCAATATTGAAAAGACCCTCTCCTAAAACCTTTATTGTCGTAACCCTAGCTTTGGGCTTGCGACCAAGGCAAAAGGGTTGTAAGGTTGCGAGCCAAGAAGAAGCTCGGGAGTAAGGCAAGAAGAAGCTCGAGAATCACATCACATACTCCCAGGAGTGTAAGAAAGTGTGAAGGAGTATGAGGGAGTGAACCCTCACACTCCCAAGGCAACTCTCACTTTGGGAGATGGAGTCTTGGTGGACTCCCGAAATTTCAGAGAACAATTGCAAAGGTCAAACCTCAATGTATTGTGGCGTTCTTTATATCATTGGAAAGCTCTTGAAACGTAGATGTCTAAAATGGGATCGCATTGCTCATTCAGACATCTGAAAAACAAGTTATGGCCAAAAGAAGGGCGGGGAGTCAAATTGCCAGTTTGACTCCCGACCACAAAAAGTCGGGAATCGACTCGATTTACTTAGCTTCAGGGGGCGTGCCACATATCGTTGGAAAGCTCTCGACGAGAGCTACAACTTTGCTTTAGACCGCACCTCAATCGGAGGTTTGCTCGCAAAGTTATGGGGCTCCAAAGCCGTGGGAGTCCCAACTGGCGGGATTTCGGGACTCCCACTCGGGAGTCCCGGGAAAAAGAGCCATTTGGATGTAGCCTCCGTGGAGAGCTGTAGAGTATAAGGGGGAAGGTGGTGGCTTCCCCCAAGTCCTGGCCGTGGTGAATCTTGTGTGTCCGTGTTGCCCATGGCTCGTCCTAGCACCAAGGGTGCTCCAACTATGCACTAACCACTTTGTGTGGGTTGTGTGCAGGCTCGTGTGAGTGAGTGAAGCTTGTCAACTCTTCCTAGTCCCATCCCGGAGCTCCAACACGCCCCTCTACCCTTCTACCCCTCAAAGTGTTGTGAACTACTGAGCATGCTTCGACTCCTCCTTCTTCCGCTGTGTTCCATTTGGACCCACATTTGGGTCCTTTAAGGAGTTGGGAGTGCGTCATTTATCCCTTCCTTTCATGCTCTTGTTAAATTGTTTTCATGTATTTTTGTCATTGAATGTTTGCTTCTATTTATGTTTTCAAGTATGTATGTTATTTTGTTTTCAATTTGATGAAAAAGCTTCATTGAGAATGTTGGTAATTTGATGCTTGTATTGAAAGGTCAAGCAATGTGCAAAGTCATTCTTTACTACCTGGTCCATTCCCCTAAATGATTTTGTTAATAACCAATTTTTTTACTTTGCATCTCATATGGTTGCTTTTTAAAAAAATATGTGTTTCATTTTGACTACCACATTTTCACTTGCATTCTAATGAGGGTGACCTCTTAATTTGACATTGTCAAACCATGAACTACCACTAAGGATTACAAAATATTGTAATCTTCACTCATAATCAATGAATTTTACCAAAATATTTAATTTTTTCAACAAAATGGGTTTGGCAACCCTTTTTTAACATTTTAAAATTTCAACATTTGAAAATGAATAGACAATGTACACTAGAGTAGAAGCATAAACCACTAGAATAAACATATTGAACAAATTAAACTTTTCAAAATTTTTACACTCATTTTCCCTTTAATGACAAGAGGATTTTAAAACTCAACTTGGGTTGAGGTGGATTTTTAAAAAATTAATTATGAATCTATAATGGATTATTATAAGGGTACCATTTACTGGTAGTAAACTCCCATGTGGATGGTGGGTGTTGCACTTCAAATCTTGCAAACAAAAAAGGCTTGTAGTATGATAAAAGAGAGGATCCTAAAACCAAGGGCACATGGCACATGGAATGGGTTGGACAATAATGTTTGAATTGCTTTTAAAAAATAAGCTTAAATTGAGAGTTATTGCAATCATACATTCATAAGCATATTTGAATGGTATAAGGAGGTTTTGCATGGTTTAAGGTACATGGATGGTTTTAGGTGTTTCTACCTTAATATTTCAAATTAAACAATGATAATATAGTGGATGGAATAGTTGTTAGTTCCCTTGGGGTCTTTTAGGCATGGTCATTAGTTTCCAAGTGGTTGGGAGTTCAATTTTCTAGATTTTTGGCAATGCTTTTTTTTAAAAAATTTAATTTAATTTAATTTATTGCTTTCTCTCTCGGGAATTAATTAGTGTTTTAACCATATTGGCACATTTGGTAATTCAAATGGTAGCCATTTTTTACCCCCCTCCTCTTCAACTTAGCTAGCCAATTACACACCTCCCAAAAACACTTAGGTGGTATGGCAAACGAGAACTGGATGACAATAGCCACCACCTAGGCAAACTAAAATTGAAATGAAAAAGATTGCTAATGGCCATGGTAAAGTGGCCAATGGGTTGGTCGACTATTGGGCCAACAACCATAGATACAATGACAATATTGGACGGATGTAATTGGGAACTCTCCGTTGAAATATCATTCCAGAGAGCATGGGAAACTGGTCAATTTGGTCGACCATTAGGTTTGGTCGACCCATCCACAGAGACAAATGACATGTATGGGAGACATAATAATAATAATAATAATTTGTTGGGAAATGAAACTGTCCCGATGTATTGTTTTAGGGTTTAGGGACATGCAAATGTGAGGAGGAATCCCCATGACCTTTTTTTTTTGCAGTTAGGGTTTTTGTTTTGGGAAATTGGAAGGGATCCTCCTTAACCCCTCCCTCACCCCAATTTTGCCAACTTATTGGAGAAACCAAATAAATCTGTAATTCATATGATGTTTTAAAATCGATTTTGGTTTAAAATCTCGAATTAATTTCAACTCAACTTTTTTTTTATACTTTATGAATTTTTTTTTAATGAAGCTACTAAGTCTTAAGGCCAGGTCAAATCCCATAGTCACTTTTTTCATATACGTTCGTTCATCCATAGCCCTAAACTCTATAAGTTCATCCACGCAAGTTTGAGTGCTAGAACTGGACAATGTCGGGTTAAAGATTAGACCTAATTTAACCTCTGAGATGATTCATGGTCTGAAGCTTTTTTCTTTTGGGTGGATACATGTCTGTTTGAATTTTGTTTGTTCATTTTTACTAACAAAGATATATCCACAAAAAGCCTCATGACATGAACGGGTGGGTAGGTAGGTAGGTAGGTAGGTAGGTAAGTAGGTATGTAGGTACACACACACCCAAAAGCACACACAGGTCTGATCACAGATGTGGGTTTAGTCTTGTTGTTGTTGTTGCAATTGGATGGGTTTTGAGAGTGTGTTTCCCCATTTTTGGTTTGGTGGCTAAGTAAGTAAAATCCAAGAGTTGCAGAAGAAGAAGGCTGTTGCTGCTGCTGCTGCTGCTGCTGGTGGCTTTCCTTTCTGCTGTCTTATTGCAATTTTTTCTCAATGAGCTTCTTCTTGGGATGGCCAGCAAGCTAAAAGTCTGAGAAGAAGAAGGTGGTAGGACCCAAATTTTTTGGGGTTGCTCCCAAAAAAACAACAAAAGTACAAATCTTTTTGCTCTGGCAATGCTCTTCTTTGTCTCTGCCATACTTTTACTGTGCTCTTTTCTTCTTTCCTTGTCCCTTTCCCTTCCTTTCCTTTCCTTTGCTGTTCAGGTTGCAATTAATAATGCCTGAGACAACCCAGAGAATGCTCTCACAATAAATAAATAAATAGAGAGAGAGTGTGACATATACAAGAGGAGGATCAAACAGCTACACCACCCCCACCACAACCCATCCCCTATTTTGGGCCTTGTTAATTAATTTCCCTATGCCCACCAATGAACATGAAAAAAATTAGACAATCTAAAGTGAAATTTCATTTAAATCTCAATCTTTTGTGTGCAATTTTAGAGGGCCAAACTTAGATTTGTATTGAACTTCATCTAAAACTACAATGCCATTTTGCTGCTGTAACTACATGGATCTAGCTCTAACTACCTCAGCATGATTCTCTCTGCCTTCATTAAAATGGCTCCCAAAAGAACAACACCCCAAGAAGAAAGACTCCATCCAGAGGGCCTGCTATTTATTACAGCGGATGCAATCCAGAGCCTGCTTATATTACAATACATATATGTGTGTATATTGCATTATACTTGTATTTTATATCAAGTAGACATTTAGATATATACTTGAGAGGAGAAGAAGATATATTACATGTTCATGACAGCAGCAGATTTGGATTTGTTAGGCTAGTGCAACTTCTTCTAAGATTGTTAAGGACTGGAAAGAAAATGAAAAAATCACTTTTTCTGAATCCATCTAACACATAACAAAAAGCTGTGGAAAAGACCCATGAAAATTCTTACAGTAGAATCATCAATTCATCATTGCAAAAGTTTTGAAGGGGCAGTTTACACTTTGTCAAAACAGGAGGCACAAAAGTTGGAACTTAAATTAGCATAAATGGGGAAGCTCCAAAGTGCATTTAAGCGTTGATCTGCAATTTAAGAACTGCCTGTTAATACTGCCCAGGTAGGTTTTAAGATTTTTTAAAGTACATTGAAACTGAAAGTGTCAAAACAACAGGAGGAGGCCTGAAACTTTAATTAGCATAAATGCTTCAAGTGCATTTAAGCCTTGATGAATTTCATATCATATCCCTAGCAGTAGTACCTACATTTCAGATGTCTTAAAAGATCATGTACGTCTAACAGAATGGGTTACTAAGATGAAACCGGATACTAACTCTTTTGAGGTTCATCCACAACTGACTCATAACGAGCATCTAGTGGATGTTGAGCTGCTGGTGGGTGCTGGTTTGCTCTGGCCACAAAAATGAACTCTTGATTCACAGTAACACCAGTTAAAACATTCCTCAAAATATGGGTCCAAATGAAAACTACTATTCTTCTGTGGTCTCTCTCCCTTACAGACACACATCTGAAAGGAAAAAAAATTCACCTCTTCCAAATTTTCATTTTTATTTTTGGTTTGTTTTTCCCTCCACTTTGGTAGAGTCGGTGTACACAAAAAATCATCAGACACTTGATGACAAATGAAAGCCTGTGTCTCTCGAGAAAATCAGGTGAGTCTAACTTACAATCAGCTGTGGGTCAGTCCAGACTATAGAAACAAACACTCCAAAGAAGCTACAACAGAGGAGAAGGAGGAGGAGGAGGAGGAGGAGGTGAGAGAGTTAATAGTTAATACAAAGAAGAGTACCTAAAGCATCTGAGAAGACCAACAAAGTTAAAAGTCCAAATGGAATTCCAAATTTTATGTGAGTTAGTTCATGCTTGTCCAGTACGAAAAATTCCACATCAAAAGTTGGCTGAGGACTGCAGGTTTTGATGTTATAGGTACTGACCTTTTGCTGTATGGTGCACTTCTTCTACTACTAATACTGGGTAATTTATTCCTTGGAATACGGAATTCAGGGGTGTGAAGATCTGCAATGCAATCTCATTTAAACTGCAAAATATCACAGAGTATCTTCTTTGCTTTAAACAATTGGAAAGGTACGGTACATACCATGGCTGTTTGTGGGTGGTGGGTGGTCAAAATAAGAAGGGTGTTGTACTCTTTTCTTGAAACAGCTTAACTTCACTCAGGCTACTGCTGATGATGCACGAGGATGCAGAGCCATCCTGCTGCTGCTCCTTGCATGCGGACCAACCTTTTGTCACAAGTTGATTGACTGCAGTGAGGAGCCATGATACACTGACAGTTCCCTCACTCATTTGAACTCCCCCACTTTGTGTCCCTTTGAAATTGGGTGATGAGCAGTAGTCCACCATAAGGTAGCACCACTAACCCACCCTCCTGCCTGAGTCCCAACTGAAGTTTTTTATCATTGACATGATGCAATAAAATATGGTGCTCAGCAGAAGAGACAGTTTCTGCTTGTTGACAATTTCCTGGCCCAAGGTAAGAGGACACACATACTTTGCATCTTGTTTTCGAAAAGGCGCCTGTGCCAAGAACCTGCACCTAAGGTTAGGAAAACGAGATAGACCTACAAAACAGTGACACAATTTGACTTTTAGTCCCCTCCCCCCCCGCCCTCCTTTTTCTGTCATCCTTTATAGGCTGCAATCAAATTTCTCCACTCCAGCAAAGGTCATGGAAGCTTAATTTACTTGGTCCAGAAATTCCAAATTCATGCACATGATCTTCTTCGGCTGCCACAAGAGCAATTCTGCAGCTCCAGTGGTCACTTCAGAGTACTACAATGAGCCAACTAAGAGGGACGTGCACTATTTCTACTGCCTGGAGCTCCTGGCTGTGGTCTTGGGTTGCCAGGCCGTCTTGCTCCATTCCTGTCAAGTTGCTCCTGCTCACAGCATTGAGAATGGTGTTAGTAGATCCATTCACACACTAATATTATGCATCATGCAGTATCTGAGCTACTGCTACTTGGGAATAGGCTAGGCAATTCACACCAACTTCTCAACAATTCAAACATAAACAGCAGAGATGGTGTGTTTGTAACTCTGTTTTTGCACAAACTAAGGAATCCAAAGTACATGGTGGTTTGCACTAACAAGATGGAAGAGGTGCATTGAAAGGAATGGTATAAGTTTCTGAAGCTGGACTTGTACAGTAAATTGTCCAGTGCATAAGAAATAAGAACTTGCAGGGCCCAATTTTCCAGCAGCAAGATTTGGCAAACACATCATATTGCCGATCCATTGCTACAATATGCAATAGGCGGGCAACACTGGATCAATAATATCAAGATTCAAGCAAAATGAGAAGACTGACCAAGTCCACAAGAGTGCCCTGAGCTGGAGAGTCCCGCAAACGACTCATGATGCGAGCCTGCAATCGCTGGATCTCAACATGAAGGCTGTCGACTGCACCTGGATTGTCATCAAGCACCACACGGAAGGGGCCTTCACCTGATGTTCTCAGAGAAGTGGTGCCAGCAGCAGCAGTAGCATCAGGATGCCTATCCAACGGATGCAAATCCAAGGTTCCATATGAAGGCTCTGCTGTTGGCCCTGTTGGTGTTGGCCTTGTGGTTGACACCAGTGCAAATGAAGTTTCCCAGTCAGGTTGTGATGTGTCTTGCGCTTGAAAAGAAAGTGAACGCATCCCCATCTCAGCAGGATTAGCATCATGAGCCTGTGGGTGGTAAGGAACATCCCTCTCAGGATCACCTGGGCTGAAGGTGTTCAATTGCCTGGCCGTGGTAGGCTGTTGATCCATATGTGATGGGAACCGGAGTTCTTGTTGCTCATATGCATGGGGCTCTTCCTGGGACACACCAGATCCATCATCCATGTGTGGGCCTGCATATGGCTGGGCCTGTCCTGATCCTGAAACTACAAGACCTGATGCCCCATCATCAGAACTGTCAGCAGAGCCTTGCTGCAATGCAGTCTTGGCTTGGACATATGCATGTCGCATTGACTCCTTCACTTGAATGGCATGCAAGCCACCACGCAGGGACCCACTGGTGTCACCAACTGGTGTTGCTGCCCATGAACTCAAGCTTGACACAAATGTCTTTGCCTTGAGGGAATTTTGTTCTGCCATTCACCATACAACAGATAAGAAAAATGGACAGGAAGGGGCTGAGAAGGTCGGTGATCCAGAAGGGTAGTGGGAAGAAGCATATGTACCAGACATTAGCTTGTTCTCATACTCAAGCTTCCGCATATGGCTCTCTTTGGCATCCAGTGCCAACTCTAGCTCCTGTACAAGGTGTTGAGTCTCCTGAATCTGCAAACATGAAACACTTGATGATCAATTCTCATGACAGTTGCAAGCCTTTACAAACCCCCTAGACATAATTGCAGATATGCATTTCAAATTCCTGGGATCTCCTTCCGAAGTGTTGTTTTAGCTTTCAAGCATCAGGAATGAAAAACTTGCCTCTGTTTGCTTGTTGGTCAGCATACATTCAAGCTCCGCAATGCGAGCATCACGACACTCCACAGTTTCAGCCAAGGTACAGTTGGCTGCAGACAGCTTCCGCTGCACTTCCCCTAACTCCAACTCTCGTCTCTATTTCCAATGCCACTTTTTCCGTTTCAGATCCAGCATTTTCTTGGAATGCACAAAGAGAGGCAGTTTACACATAGATTGGTTCCAAAGTAGGTGTGCCATTACCTTTGAAAATAGAGCACTTTGTGTCAATTTTAGGCAAACATGTCTTACCCGGCTGATTCCTTCAAGGGTAGCAAACTGGTTCTCACGATCTTCCAGTAGCTTGCGCAAGGATCCAGCAATCTCAAATGCACTTGCCAGTTTTTCTTGTGACTGATCTGATGCTCCCTCCAGTTTCTCTGCTGTCTCCTTTAGAGCCTGTGCCCAAGTTTTTCATCATCTTTCTTCAGAATCTTCAACTGCCACAGTGCACATAGTGTAAAACAAGAAAGAAAAACCACAGAAACTGGCATGCCCATGCATTTGACAATTGCATTAAGAGCATGTAGATAATGATACCAACAAAATTAGTAGCAAAAAAGGAAAAAAGCAAGACTGGGGATCTTGTTAGCAAAATGACCTTGTCATAAGAGTCAATTTGTGAGGTTTTCTCAGCTAGTTTGATGCGGAGTTCCTTAACAGCATGCTCCAGATTCTGGATCTCCAGATTATAACGCACCTCTCCAGCAGTGTCCTCCACATTCTTAACCTGAAGCTTTTTCTGCAATTTATGTTTGAAGTTTTGAAGTTTTGATCAGCCTCCTGCACTTCCAAGATTGGAAGAGACAGATTCCTTACAGCAAAAGAAATTGAAAGCAAGCACAGATGGAAAGACAGTGCCAAAATTCCAGTAACCAAAGTAAGACACAGCACCTGCAAGTTCTGGACCTCAAGTTCAAGCTCTTCAGTGTGCAGATGCTGCTGCTCAATTTCACCACGCATGGAGCTTTCCAGCATAGTGCTGTCCTCCAATGCACGATGGAGTTGATCTTCTTGCTTTTGTTTCTCATTAAGGGTTGTCTTGAGATATGCTATCTCTGACGACATTGTGTGCAGACGGTCAATCAGCTGAAGGTTTTCCACATCTACAGTCGTGACCTGATGCTTCTGTTCCTCAACTTGTGCCTGAAGAATTTACCCCATCCCATGATGACCTCATGAGATGACTTCATGTATCTGCTTTTAAGCAAGAGCACTAACACAATTAACACAAAGAGCAAGCTGCTGACCTTGTGCCTCAAATGCACTGATCTGTGGATTATCTTTGGTCAGATTCTACATGCACAACCCCAGTCACAAACATTCAGTGGGGAAAGGGAAACCCAACACAGCACGGAATACAATGCATTGCATAACATGACTAGCTTGTACAGTCCTTGCTTACCTTCGTGAATTGAGATCAAAGCAATAAACAAAGCACTGGAAGAAATTACTTGTTATGCTAGTGTCATAACCTCAGGAGTGGGGCCTCCATACAGAGGGAGGGTCCGCCATAGAGTGGGAGGGCCTGCCCCCCTTTGAAAATGCTGCTCCCTGTCTTTAAATCCTTGTTTATTACGCTGGGTAAGGCAGGGCATTACACTCTGGACCTCAGGCTCCGCCCTTGGTTCGCAGGGTGTAATGCCCTGCGGTCAGGGCATTACCCTTCACTTTCAGTTGATCAAGGCTTCAGCAGGCTCCTTATAATCTACCAGCCATGCACATTCTGGAGTTCTGAAAGCAATAGATTGAGAGGGCACCCCCCATGCACTTGTGTAACTTATGCCAACATGGGATTCCAGTAACTACTTGATGAGACAGAGTTTTAGCTATCAATGTCCATAACCTTGCTAACACAATAGCATAGTTTTAGTGAATTGACCTACTTTGCTAAAAACTGCACGTACTTATCTTAACCCATCCTTTCTCAAATCCTACATCAATGTCCAGGAATAGAAAACCAAAGGAGAGCATCCAAAAGTGCCATATCTTCTGTGCTTTTCCTAAGATAGGAGAGGAGCATTGACATCACTACAGTATCTTATCAGCCTCTTTTTTCATTCCTTTATGACATCATTTTCTTTTGCATAGGTGATCAGGGATGGTGACGATCCCAATCTTTCCCTTCACCATCCTGATCACCTTCTATGACAAAAGATTGCGATGCTGATAGCTCATTATGGCATGTGTGCTGATGGCAGATGCTAAGGTTCAAAATCAGACACTTCTCTACAGAAAGGCTCTAGAATCCAGAGGTTGGGAATAATTAGGAACTTGTTTTGTTCCAAGATGAGTATTCATGAATATCATGTCAGGCAATGCAGAGAGATGTGTTCACTACATGACACAAGAAATGTGTTCAGTCTTAGTTCAAAAGAGGCACCTGAGCTTCCAGAAGGTCATCATGGCACTTAGCATTGGCAAGCAAAAGACCATCAAAAGTGGCATGCATCCAACTATGCAAACTAGCAATCAGTACAGTCCGTTGACGTCGTATTGCCAGTAGGCAATCCAACTGAACTGCTCGTCTCTTCCATGCCATTTGTTCCCACCATAACTCAAGCATCTGTTTTGCTGCCTGAACCCACTTGCCACAACATGACAGAATCAAGAACTCAAAGTCCAATATATACCTCCACTAAAAAGATGTGGAAATAGAATCATCATACGAATCATAATGAAGTTCAGTCATAAGCATGGGAGATCAGCAAGCATAGACTTACTTTGACCTCCCTCCGTTTTCTGTGCACACTAGCCCTCCGTTGCTTCTTCTTTCTGCACAACAATGTAATCAACATTGAGTTCAAGAGGACCTCCTGCGGAGAACTGGTTCTTTCAAGAGACGTTTGTGATAATGTAGTCACAGCAGCTGAGCAAGGGCAAATGGTGTTGAAGTTCTTCACTTAATTGCATGGTACACATGATAGTCTCGCCAAAACACCATAGCTGCCCGCATTATTGCCTGGTTGACTTCCTGTGTAGCTCTCTTCTGAGCCTTTTGATAAGCAGCATTGTCCCTCCACATTTGAAAACTCTGCACAGCAGGCACAGAGGCTCCCATGGTTAACCCTGCAAACATAGGTGAGACACACTGCCAACAAGAATGCTACCTGCATTGTATTTCAAATGAAGATGACCAAATTAAACACTTGAGAGAAGTGATCTGCTGACCTTGATACGAAGGGATTGAAGAAAGTGTCGAAAGGCTATTTGCTTATATGTGCGCCCATGTCTCCTGTTTTGCAAAAAGTTGTGCCAAGCTTTGACCACTGTATGCCCTTGTCGAAGTTTCCGGAATGCTGCTCCTAGCTCATTGTGTTGCCTCCTATCCTTCACAATCCTTACAGCTTCCCGCAACCTGCAACATGACATCTCCTTCAGCATTCACCCAATCATGCGAGGTCACAAACATGAAGGGGTAAATTCCATAATCCTTCTGTATGCCCCAAATGCCTTTCTATTCACATATTGGATTTTGTCAACCCTGCATGTCATATTTGCTAGTGTATAGAATCTTCACATATGCACGGACCTTGCAATTGTGCGTTTGCGTTTCCACATATTGTCCTGACCCACAGCCATATCATACTTCATGCGACGGATCCATTGGAGATGGACTAGACAATGCCAGGCGGATATAGCTTGCTTACACGTCATGCTGTTGATGTGAGCTTGAACAGATGCCAATTTCTTTTTCTTAGGCCTTGCCCAGGATTTCACCCACTGGCACCATTTGAAAAACACCCTTTTGAGGGTATAATTGCACCAATGATTGTGGGCAAGAACTGTGAGGTTGTGCTCATCTTTCTCACTCAGTTTCCAGGTCTTGAGATTCAATGTCCATTGTTCGAAAGCTTTCTTTTTGCAATTGTATATCCAATGCTTCATAGCAGCCAGCTTCTTCTCAGGATTGTGGCGTTCTCTAATCACATATGCCACCCAAGAATGTAAGGTATGGCACACACGTGCTGCTGCTTGCTTTTGCAATGCTGCTTTACACATGTGCTGTGCCACTGTAGCTAATTTCCAGGCTCGCCAGCATTCTTGCACACAGGCCTGCAGCCTCCCCATACTCTCCCCATGAGTCATTCACAAGAATCCAACAGTGTTGTCAACCTATACATTGAGGAGCATATTTTCAGCTGCATAAAGCTTCAATCTCTTGGCCACTTACCTGACCATGGCGTTCATATCCTTGACGAACTTGGGAAGCACGATATGTGGCTGCACATAGAGCTTGGAACCCAGATTTGCAACAGTGCAATTCATACTGATGGATGGCCATCAATTTATTAGCTTCATCTATGCACTGCTGCCTGACTCCCTCTTGGAATCGTTTAAAGGATCGACGAGTCAGTAGCTGTTTTCTCATCTTCTCCACCTTTTTATCTACTTGCTCCTGGTAGGAACATCCAGAAGAAAATGCCATTGATTCTATGTCAGACACACCTCCTTTTGCCCATGTACATGCAATTTACAAGCATTCAGGACTTGGCAACACAAGCACTGAGTGGGGCATTTCCTTCATGAGCAAGCCTACTGATTGAGGATATACAGCAGAGAGCAGATGGATTGTGTGGAGGCAGAGCAACCTTCAATATCAAGTTATGGAGCTCATTGCTGTACTCTTCTGCTTTCCTCTTCAAGTGCTCTGCTTCTTCTGAAAAGCAATGCAGCTTTTCCTCAAGCTTTGCCTTCATTTCCAGTGTGATTTTTAGCTCTTCCTGCATACATCCAACATCCTTACTAAACCTGCCCTGTAACCTTATGGAGGTCAACAACATACGGAGATGCTACAGTAACTGACCATGACAAACACTTGGAAGGAACTACCTGAAGTTGATCTGCTTTCTCTTGAACTTCTGCACGTGTGCGCAGATCTTCAGTCATACTTGAAATGCAGGTCTGAAGGTTCTCTTTTTCAGCTTCAAACTCCTGCACCCGTTTTTGCAAGCAACACTCCATGTCTTTCTTCTCTTTCTCAAGTGCAGCTGCCCTGTACGCACCAAGAAAAGCTCAAAATAATCATCCAATGCCATGTTCACAAATAAGCTGATTATCTCCTGCTGCTTTGATCAAGTGGTAGCGATCAAAATCCATTCAAGCAACTTTCAAAAGAACATGTTGGTTGTCTTCTAATCATCCTCAGCATGACTCCTGTCATCCATGAATCTCATGCATGAGGAAAAAGCCATGTGAAAAACCTTTGTGCTAACCGACGTTGAAGCTCAAGTGTGTGCTCCATATCTTCATGAAGAGTGTTGAGTTCAGTTTCAGCCCTCTCCACATTCTCATGGTTCTGTTTCATATAGAGCTCTAACCTGCAAGCAAAGAGACTCCATTTTCAAGAGATATGGCAACCACCATCTGAGATTGTACTTGATGGGGTGCAAAAGGAATCGCTGCATTCAACCAAGTACAATTTAAGGCAACATCTTGTGTACCCTAGCTCAACAGCTGACAAGAATTTGTGCACTCTTGCTTGACTGAAGGATTCAGGAGAACTGGAGAAAACCACCCAAGTGATTTTTTTGCAGATGGAGATATCACCTCTCCCGTAATTGCTGGTTGATGCTTTGCAGCCGCTGCTCACCATCAATGTGAGCTTCCAAATCAATTTGCAAAGCAGCAACTTGGCGGCGCAAAGTGGCCGCATCTGATGCTGGAGGAACCATGAGACCTTCAGCCCTGAGGCGAGGCCCTGCCCTCAGTAATGATTGATGGGTGCCAGATGTTGCTGCACCACCACCAGATGTGCTGCAGAAATTGGTGCCTGTCCTGGTCATAGAACTACTTGCTCCAGGGCTCTCGGCAGGGATGATGGTGGACGGAGGCTTGCAGAATGCAACTGACTTGTTAGGACCTGCAGCAGAATTCCCCATGGGACTTGTTCGGCTTGACAATCCTGACATATTGGAGCCTCCTCCTCCTCCCCCTGCTGCCATTCTCCCTCCTCCATGTTGCACTTGCATCTTCAACCATAAGAATTTTGCAAACAAGATATGTTACTGTCTTTGTATGCTGCATCCGCAAAAGCATGCGGACTATCCATCTCTCCAGACATGTGGCCAACACTGATGGCTGCAATCTGCAAAGTCATGCAACTATCTATCTCCCCAGAAACTGACCAACACTGAATGCGGAATCTACATGTTTGTTATTCCGAGAGCAGCAAAGAGTCTTGCAATTCTTTCTCGCAATTTTGAGACACAAGTGTGGCAGCAGCAGCAGGAAGAGCGCATCATAATCATCATCATCATACCTGTTGTGCTCTTGGTGAGACAAATGGATCCCCCCCCGATGCTGCTGCTGAACAAGACGCTACGGGTCCACCACCACCTCGTGAAAGCGGCTCATCCATTTCTTCTTCTTGCAACGCCGCGCACCGTGCAGCCTGTAACTGCTCCACGCTGATTTGTCTTTGTGAGTAGTTTGATGGCAGGCCCACGACAACGACCTTTTGAGACTGCAACTCTCTCTTGAAGAATGGATCTTGTGCTCGAGAAACCGACTGTGCTTATCCTGGCTTCTCTCCCCACACCCAGTTTGGACTGAATTAAGAAGAGAGAGAAAGAGAGAGGTGGGTTGGCAGTTAAGGATCAAAATACAAAAGAGGGGGTGCTTAGTTGCCACAGCAGCCCCACACACACACACACACACACACAATCCCCGCAACTACTTACTAAACGTCTAACATCTCATCCTCTTCTTTTCCTTGCTCATTTCTCTCTCAACATGTTGTTTCTTGTTGTTGCCTTTATCCTCTATTTCATTGCTCATTTCTCTCTGAACATGGTTGTTGTTTCTTCTGGTCTTCTTCTGTTTCTTGAGCCAAAAAAGGCAATTCCCTCACCAAGTTTTTGGGTCCTGGAGGAAAGGGGGATGGGGAATTTTGCTCATTTTGCAAAACTTTTGGGTTTCACAGAAACTTCAACTTTGGTGACTCTGAGAGAGAGAGAGAGAGAGAGAAACACAGACAGACACACAGACAGGAGAACTTCATTTGCTGACCAAATTGGAAGACGGGATTCTCAAACAAAGCTTCCAACTCTAAGAAGACATGTTCAACAGCATTATTGACGTCCCTTTGTTGCACTGGTAAGAAAGACCCACTACTATCACTACACATGATATTCTTCACAACAACCCTGTGAAGAACACTTACTTCTTCACAAGGGATTTGTGGGTTGTTGTCCACATCTTCATAATTGTTGGGTACAACTTCAATTCTTTGTTTACTTTTCAAACCCACAATGTGGGTGCTGTGCTTGACAGCAGCAGATGCTTCTTATGAGTCCTTCCTCTTATGAGATCTTCTTGCTTCCTGACTGTGTTCTCTTGACAGCTTACAACTAATGCTAGGCTTTTTGTTGTGCTCCTCTTTCAGAATCTAACAAGCAGCTATGCCATGAGAGGCTCTGTCCATATTCAAAATGTATTATGTCAATTTTGTCATGTAAATTAGACATGATATTGGTTGAGGATTTCTGAAGATTGGAATGGTGTTTGGCAACTTGTATGCTATGTAGATTGGCTTATGGAAATCAGGCCAATTTGCTGCTTCTATGACTCCGGTTTTACATTCATTATTTGGTCATATGTTGGTCTAATTGGGAGCATGCTTTTGTGTTCTTTGTTGAAATTGTAATTTGAAGTTGAATGTGTGCATGAATGTGCATAATGCTTGTACTTTTGTAGTATTATTATTGTCTTGTAAACTTATCTATGGTTCAAATCTCCTAAATATGATTGACTGTAGGACAATTATTTGGTGACGCTTTGATGAGGATTTCAAGTTCTTGGAGGAATGTAGAAACTTAGCATGAATGATCATGGTAAAAACACATATTGCGGATTTTCTGTATTTGGATTAAATGTTGCAATAATGTAATCCCCAAATGATTGTTTTTAGTCTATTCATTGCAATGTTTACAAACATTTTGACATTGAAATTTTCGTTGCATAATGAATTTAATGAATATAGGTTTTCTTTTTTTGTAACATGATATAAAATAGTATATGTCAAATCATGTTTTGTGACGTTTTTAGGATCAAGGACCAATTCATCCAATGATAATCCTTGAGATCTATGGATGGTTCTTGTTATCGCTAGTTGTACAAGGAATTGGATTCTAGTCATGACATGTGATTGAGTTTTTCCAATTCTTATTTCTTTCACTATTGGTTCTATAGTTGTCCAATATGTGTCAATGTCTTTTATACATACATAGTTCAATAAGCATTTCTTTTTTATAAAAATGGTGGAGTGTAATTTTGATATTTTATTTGGATCATCTAGAAGCTTGTAATAGTGGGCATGAATGAATATGGATAGTTGTTGTAAAAATGAATGTTGGGCTAGGGGTCTAAGTAAAAACATAGTCATTATGTTTTTACACGTGGTTGTTTGTATAAAATAAATATAGAATAGTTTATTTGTTGGTGGTTGTCGACAATTGTGAATTTGTATATTTGATGTCTTTGATGTTATTTTAAATTTATTCAAAAATTGAATAAAATTCTTATTAGATTATTAGCTCATTATTTGCTTTAATTCATAGCATTGAACATTATTTTCACAAAAAATTGATGCTCATGCATGTATGTTTTCATTTAGCTTTTCAAATATTCATTTATCTCTTATTGGTTGTGCTTGGTAAAAGCCATCAATTGTGATAAGATTTACATTACCAAAAAAAAAATTTGAACATGTTTAATGAATCTTAAACGAAAATTTATGGCAATGAACATTTGACCTCCAATTGATAGTATTTCATCTATGATGACAAGTTATAATTATTCATGTTGCAAATAAGCCAATTAAAACAATCATATGATAAGTTGGACAAATTCGATAAAGATTGATTGATGAGGACTTTTAATGTTGAATGTATTATAACACCATCTATATTAAAGGTGGATGTATGCCCTTATGAAAACTATGGTTTCAATTGGATTTGCTAATAATTTTGTGTTGTAATATTGCAATAGACCTTGAATAATGAGTTCTAATGTGAAATTTTTATGTAATCTAGTCCTTGTAATTAAGAACAAGTGTATTGGTGATTTAGAGTTTGTATTTTTTTAGTGTATGATGTCATAAATGTGAATTTTTTTTCCATTCAATTGTTTCAAATTGTGTGAAAATTCCAATTCATCCATCATCATTAAATATGAGGGCATATAATTTTCATGTTGTATTGTGTTCAATTTTTCATGCAATTTATATTGTGCTTTAAAAGAAATTTCATTTTTCAAATCATATTGTTCAATTTGTGATGTACATGACTAGAATTGGAAGTAATAAATCAACTACGTTATGAAACATTTTATCATTCCATATGTTAGATGATTTTGTTTTTTTCAAAAGATAGATGCAATCATTTTTATCAGATGTTAATAAATATGGCATTTTATTTAAAAAATTACATTTAAAAGGTGTTTCAAATGAATTACATACATTTTTTTAATGTTGTTTGTTGTCTGTTCTAAAAATATATGTGATTTTTTTATTTCCATAAAATTATATATATATATGATTGAAGTCCAAGCAATTTAAATATTAATGAAATGATATGTTCACATTTTTTATTGCCCTTTAAATTTTCAATTATTTTAATTGCTTGATTTTTCAATATGAAATAAAAAATGATATCTTTTCATGAATTGTAGATGATTTCAAAGCTTTTATTTTTTGCGTAAGAGGTAATAGATAATGGACTATGTAAAGACATGATATGGTTTTATAACAAGTTTGAATATGTTGATGTTGTGCATCTTTTAATTTTGATTTGTAAATTGATCTATCAAAACTAGCACATGCATTCACAAATTTTTGAATTTGTATGTATTCCATATACATGTGCATTTTTTAACCACAACAATTCATGATTGTGCTCACATCCCACAATTTTAAAATTACATTACAAACAAAATGTTCAACCTTTCCAATAAGTGTTAAGCATTAATAGTTTTCAAAATGCATTAATTTGATTATTCATAATATTTTTCACATGTTATTGGATTTATTTATATTAATTCAACAATGTGAACAAATTAATTTCTTTTGCATGTTAATTAGGAGATGTAAAAGTTGCGGATATAACATGTAAGGTTTTGAGAAAATAATCCCATAAATTTTTTAGCAAATGTACATGAAACCAAAAATGTAAATGAACCAAATTGTTTTCTTATGCCAAGTATATATTTTTTATATTTTAAAATAATTAAGTGATGTAAATTTTTTTATTATGGCATTATGTGCATAAATACTTTTCAAATGTTGTTCAAAATTTTTGAATATTATCAGTGTCATAAAAAATGATAGCAAATTTAATTGAAAAAACAAGATGGATGAAATAATAATAATAATAAATTTCAATGTGATTATAACAAGCATATTACCCCTTTGAAATGTTATGATTTTTTCTAACTTAATTTTTTTACCTTAATGTATTTATCTTTCATGTTTTTCAAAATAATGATGTTAATCCCAACTTATTCAACATCTCACAATTCAAATAGAATGTTCTAAATTGAGCATTTTATGAATTGTTCATTTATCAAACATTAAATGTCAACACAACATTTTAAACATTCACACTTTCATGTATTTCATTGACCTTCACAACTACATTTTTGTTTGATGTACCTATAAATGACAATGACATAATATAAAGGAAAAAAATTGAAATTTTATTTTAAATTACTTATCCAAAAACACATGTCACATAGTTGAAATTAACAAAACAATATGCATTTAAACCAACAAAATAATATAGAATAATTAACTAAATGGAAGGTAAAACAAGTATAATAATAATATAATAATAAGAGATAAAATGTACAAAAAAAATATTTGTGATTATACTCAAGGTTTTGAAAAGATATATATGATTATAATTAATTATGTATATGTGTGGTACAATTTTCAAAAGAAAAAATTTTATTTTATAATTTTTTCAATTTTTCATAATGATGAAAAAATTGATTTAAAAAATTAGATTGAAAAAATTATCATGATCCAATAAATCCAATTTATTGATAGTAGATTTTTTAAAAATTGAAATTGTTTAGATTGTTCTTAAAAGGTAATAAAAAAATTTTAAATTTTATTTTAGAGGTTAGTTCGTAATATAATTTTGAAAAGTTATAATGAAAAAACATCTAAAGAAGGATGAAATGACCCATGGACATATGTGTGATGAAGAACTTCTTTGAATTAATTTTTTTTTTTATTGGGTTTTGAAAAAGATATATGTATTTTCAAAATGTGAAATATAAAAAGTGTGTTTTTTTTAAATTAAAATTTTCATTTTTAAAAAACTATTTATTTATTTTCTTTTCTAAAAAATATAGGTCTATGATTTTATTTTTTACAATTGTTTCTTGGACAATAATTGTAATGCTAAGTGAAAATAAATTCACAATGGTGAAAGTAATTTGCACCTTTTCGGATAGTTTGCAATAGGCTAAAATGATCAATTAAAAAAGTAATTACATTTTTGAGTTTCAATTCTTTTTGTTATTATACTAATTTTGGGATTAATGTTATACTAGGGAAATATAACCCTACAAACCGTTAAGATTTTTCGAGGTTTCTCTACAAACTCAGCCAAAATAATAATAATAATAATAATGAAAACTATTTTTTATTATAAATAAGAGCTCTTCCCTATAAAAAAAATTTAGAACATTTTATTTTTGAAAATCCTCAACATTCTGTTTTCGTTCCCACACAAGGGAAGTTCTTCGAGTTTGATTCACCGGGTGGGGGCGAGAAACGGAGGGTGACCCCTGGTGTCCTCGACAGGTCCGCCACCCGGTCTGTGGCGTCACATCATAGTAGACATCTAGATCCTACGACGGAGATAGTGTTTCATCTCCAAGATGGACGGTTCAAGTCATTACAGGTGGGATTTTTTTAGTAAAAATTTGAGTAGAATTCATTTATAAAAAAAAATACTAATGAACCTCAGTATCCTACGATCGTGCTTGCGCCACGTATGTGTAAGATGAGAGGCTGTAGATGGTTAACTAACAGGTTTTGGGAGGAGGGCTCAAGGGAGGGGAAAGAGGGGAGCGGGGATTCCAACCGCCCTTCGTTTCATAGCCCCTTGTTTCGCCGGGGGCTTGACGGGGACGCGCGCTCAGAATCGAGGTCCCCGCGCGTACGCAGTTGTTCGTTGCGTTGCGTTGCGTTGCGGTGTTTTGCTGCGTCGCGGAGAATTTGCGGGGGGTTTTTGGTTTTTTGCGTGAAGCTTGGATCGGGTGAGTAGGGGACATCATGGCGATGAGAACGATGTGTAACACGGCTGGCAATGGTGCCCGTGGAATGGATGTTTTGCAGAGCAAACGGGTGGCGGGAGTGGGGAGCAATAGGGAAGTTTGTAGACTGGGAACTTGGAATGGATTGCGTCTGGAGGATCAGAGGAGGCCAGGTGGGAGGGTACTGGTGTTGGTGGCAGCGACAAGGTCGCGCCGGCGGGGAGGAGTGGCTTGCGGTGTTCGCGCTTCAGCGGTTCCGGTCTCCAATGGCGCTGCGATCGTAGACAATACAGGTATGGAGGAGGAGAGAATTGGAAGCGTGTCTTACTTTAGGTTTCTAAAATAGAACTGGACTGGAGGAAGTCTGCGTTTTTGTTGTCCATTTTGTGGATTTTTTACTAGTGAAATTTGACGACAACTTCAATCCTGAAGATGAAATTCGGATCTTTCTATGTCTCGATCTGATCGTTACTGGTCAGCTCTCTTACGGCTCTCAAGCAGAAGAAGAGCACGTTCTATCGTTTCGGCCTTTCCTCACCATCAATGTTCTATTGTTATTTTACAGTGCGGTGTGCCAAAACCAGCACCACTTCCATATTCTCTTGTGCAAATTCTATTGCTTCACAATGAGATCAATTTTTAAGTACCAGATTGATTGACCTAGCAAGCACTTGGGAATCTATCACTTCTAGAGGCACATAGCTTCACTTGAGTATGGCCAAAGCATGACTAAGTTTGGAGAGGCATCAGTGTTCAGATTGTCTTGAAGAACAGTTTCCATCCTTCATGCTCAGCTGGAGGTTCAGGATGTGTTATTGTCCTTATTCTGCTGCTGAAGTACTTTTGAAGGTTCTAAATTACGGTTTCTGCTCTTTCCTATCTCTAGTGGTGGAACCTGGTCCTTAAGCAGCAGCTGTTTTGGTCTACAGCTGATGCAGCATTGATTTTGATCCGACATGGAGAATCACTCTGGAATTCAAAGAACCTGTTCACGGGCTGTGTGGATGTACCCCTGTCAGAGAAGGGTGTGAATGAGGCCATTGAAGCTGGAAAGCGCATTTCTGATATTCCTGTTGACATAATTTTTACCTCTGCTCTTATTCGAGCTCAGATGACTGCAATGCTGGCAATGACCCAACACCGTAGACAAAAGGTGCAATATGCTATGTCTTTCCTCTTTATTTTCAGCTGTAGCCGTGTGCTGCACATTCTGGATTTTCAATCTCTGTCCCACACTTTGTGATGTTATTCATTCTTGTTCTATACCTGTGTGTTGTACCTTTGAAGTTTGCCTCATTGAGTGCATCAAAGTTGGAAATTTTGTTAATATTCTTGATCCTGCTGCATCTCAGCAACCTGAATAGTATTGTATATGGCTTGAGAGCAAACTTGCACTTCCTGCAGGTGCCAGTAATTCTGCACAATGAAAGTGAAAGGGCTAAGGCTTGGAGCAGAATTTTCAGCACTGATACGGATGACCGAGTCATTCCTGTGGTAACAGCTTGGGAGCTAAATGAGCGCATGTAAGTCCAGAAATTTGAGTTCTGAGCTATAGTGGGCATGAGAAGATTCTGTGGGTATTCACAGTCTACATCAGCAGGCACCTATCTGCACATGAGGAAACATCATGGTCATAATTGTCTGTTTGCAATTGCAGGTATGGTGAACTGCAAGGTCTGAACAAAAAAGAAACGGCAGATAAATTTGGACAGGACAAAGTACATGAGTGGCGACGCAGCTATGATATTCCTCCACCCAATGGGGAGAGTTTAGAAATGTGTGCAGAGCGGGCAGTTGCTTACTTCAAGGAGAAGGTACTTGTCATTCTCAACCTTCAATTTAGAAATTGCTGTTGTTTTCAGATGGCTGAAGATAGATGTGGCAGATTTTTTGTGTTCCAAACTTAGCTGGGCTAGGTGTTCAAAATTGAGCAGGTGGTGCCAGAGCTGGACGCTGGAAAGAATGTATTGATAGCAGCTCATGGCAACTCCTTGCGCTCCATCATCATGTACCTGGACAAACTTACCTCACAAGAGGTAGCTTCAACCCCTACCTCCTCCACTTTGCAAAGATCTATTAGTACTCTTCTGCTGATACTGTGGGTGCTAATGTATATAATCACAACAAATTGCTAATGTGGGCCAGAGATATGTGGTTGACAATGATAGGTCATTGAGCTTGAGCTTTCAACAGGCATTCCTATGCTCTATACCTTCAAGGAAACCCGCTTTCACCGTCGTGGAAGCCCAGTTGGACCCACTGTAGCTGGTGTCTATGCTTTGACTGAGGTTAGTATTCTATTTGTGGAAATTGAAGAGAAAAAGTGGATCCACATTTTTGATGCTGAAAACCTTAAGTACACACCACTAAGCTGTGAGAATAGTAGCAATGTAAGAATGTTCTGAATTCCAATCATCACTGAAGAAAACTGAAGAATGCCCTTGATATGAATGTTCTTCAACAAAAGCCAAAGTACTACTACCTTATGTAGATTAGGTTAGCAAGCCATTATGCATTACAGGAGTTGAACTTGTCACAGTTTTATCAACAGTTGTTGCATTTGATCATTTGGTACTGTTTCATCACTAGCTTGAGACTTCTGTCAGCAGTTCTCACCTTTGGATAGGGGCAAGCAAGAGCCTCAGACATTTGTCTCATTTGATCACTGGATGGGGGGGTTGGCAATTGCAGGATCTGGCTCGTTATCGTGATCAATTGGACAGTAAAAGTTGAGTAGGAGTATCATGTTGTGTAATCACAAATGTTGCACTTCTTTGACCAATTAGTCCAGAAGTAACATTCTTGTGTGAAGCAGGTGGGCAGTGAGAGAAACAGACTTATGATGATCTACATATACTACTTTGCTTACCCATGAACTAAAGGAATCGTAACTTAGTCAAGATTCAGTAGAAACTACTTCTCAAAATTAAGTTTAGTGTGTCTATTACACATTAGCATCATCCACATCTTCAGGTCTTCTTCTCCAATGTTGTCTAGCTTGGTTTGATGGATTTTTTCCATCCATCAAATGAGTTTGTACAAGAAATTAAACTCTTACCATCAATCTTCAAGAGGGTTACATCTAGTTCACAATAAGTGTAGACATTTTGAAATGTCCAACATTAAAATATCTACACCTATTTCAATTAATATGAGGTCCATGGCCATGCGATACTGGAATCGTTGTCCTTTGTCTGTTGTTCTACCATGCATAAGCATTGAGATATAATTGTATATTCCTTGGTATCTGCTCTCTTCAAAATCCAAATAATGGGACGTGGATTGGGCAACAAAGGTATACAAAAGAAAGCCGTAGTTTCAGTGGCTCATCACTTTCCTACTATTTCATAAATTCTTGCCAAACCTCAGACATGCACTTTTGCTTCTTGAAGGCCTTTATGTCTGACATGGTGAAATGCTCTGCCTGGATTGAATCCAAAATTGTGTACATACTGGAACATCTTAACTTGCCATCTTCAACTGTCCTTGGGGAGGGAGGACTCAGAAGTGATTGATTGCATACTTTGAATGACCTGCAAGTAGTCTTACAACCTTCTGGATACAGTCGTTGTGAAACATGCTTTTCAGTCTTTTACTTGCATTTGGAGTCATCCACCAAGAATCTGTTATGCACGTTCTCATTCTGCCAGAAAGAACAATTTTATGAGGTACCACCACCCATCTTGAGGAAACTTTGGGATCCTATATATGCATCCCACCAATTGAAGGTGGTGGTACAAATCCATGGTCAGTGCACACTCACTACGACAGTCACCAATCACCATCCACTCTCCAATATCCACAAGTTCATGTTTTGACAAAGCACTTCCAGTGATGACCATTTCCATTTCAATATCTCCAGCACCAGGAACAGCTTTCCAACCTAGTTGATCCATGACTAAATAGAGAGCAAGGACCAAAAACTTCTCACCGTTACAGAAGCTCATCCTTCTTCAGGGCAATTTCATGGATCCGCTTTGTGTTTAAATGATGACATTGATATCAAGATCACTCGAGAATACCCTCCCCATATATAAATCATCATGGTGTTTTGCACAGAGTGGAATATGATTCTTCTTCGCTGATTGGACAGCCTTGATACCCTCCAAGATCCGTGCATCTCAAACAGAAATCATTTTTATGGCTCCCACCTGCCTTTTCAATTCAATGCACATGATGTGTTTCAACCTCTGGATCTGTGCACCCCTTAACTGCACATGGCTCCCTGAGTGCTGCATTTTGAACAAGCTTTGCAAAAAAGCAGATCTATGAGTATATCTGGAGGTGGCTGGTCCGTCTTCAAAAACTGTATCTTGTGTTGACTGAGCTCTTCTGGGTCAAGAAACATGACGCTAGTTTTTCTCCATCTTTTGTAATTATCAGGTTCTTTGTGTAGTTTCTGATGACTTGAGCAGAACTTGATTTGTGTTTCTTAGCCAGCATGTAAATAGCAGACCATCTCAAATGGTAATTGACAATGAATCTTACTTTGCTCAACTAGTTGCAGAAGAGGTAATAGTTCAGGATTCCAGTCCCAATCCCTCGGTACCAAAACACAATCTGATGATCTTTTTGTGTCAAGATCGGATTGATTAGTGCTGGTTGAGTCTTGCTATGCAAAAACCCTTTCTTGTGAAGCATCTTGCAAAAGAGCTTCGTTGGAAAAGAGCTTTGTTGGCACTTCAAATGTCACTCATCCTTCAAGCTGTCTATTTGGTGTCACATCCAGCTGCCAATTCTCTCAGCACAAAGATTGCACAGCACTGTCAATGACTTGGTAAAATCAGATCACATCCTTGATTAGTTTAGGGTCATGTTTTGTCTTCGGAACTGTGAGCATCGTCGTCCACAGCAACCATGATAACAAACAAAAAGGAACCATAGATCTCCAACAATTGGGTTCAAGTAGGTTATGTTCTCCACTCAGTTTTGAGCATCAGCAATCTGAATTTCATCCTTTCACATGTCTATGGCACAATACTTAGAAGATAATCATGGCAATCTGGCAAGAGATCTCCTACAATAGGGTTGAAATAAGTTGTGTTTTCCACTCTGTTTTGAGAACACAATCTTCGCATTTCATCCTTTCAAGCTTCTATTGAAAGTTGTCCTCAATGCAAGCTGCTAGAGATCTCCAACAATTGGGTTCATGTAGGGTTCAGGGTTTAGGATAAATTTTTCAGCACAAGCTCTTTGCATTTCATACTTTCCTTTCAAGCTTCTATTGAAAGCCATCTCTTGCACATGCTCAGGAGATCCTCAAGGCAACCTGCTGGAGATCTCCAACAATTGGGTTCACATAGAGTTTAGGGTTTAAGGTTTTCCACTTAGTTTTTTAGAACAAGCTCTTTGCATTTCATCCCCAAAAGCTTCGATTGAAAGTTGTCTCTTGCACATGTTTAGAAGATGTATCCTTCTTTGCAACCTGCTAGAGTTTGTCATGCATTCTTCTCGACTTCGACAATTACATTATTCCTTCACGAATTTTGCTCAAAATTCGTCCTCTCCAAACTCTTGAATCTCGTTCCTTCGAGCTGAGCTTCTTCAAGCAGCTTGGTCCCTACCGAATTTACCTTTGAACACTCTTGAAACCTGGATTTGAATTCTTGTGTAGCCAAAGACACTGACTAGTATGGGATCATGTCGTTTCCAATAAATAAAAAAGTGATTTAGCCAGATTTGGCTACACGCTAAATATGAAAGTAAAAATTTAAAAGCAACCTTCTATATTTTTGGCTACCTACTTGAACCATGTATGGAAATTTGGCGAATTTTCTTAAAATTTGGTCTAATTATGGCTATTGAAAATCTCAGAAAACACTTGATTTAAAAGTTTTCTTCTTGGCCATGTATATAGCAAGCAAAAAAATTGGTTGTTCCCAACATACCCAAATGAACCAAAAAGATAAATATATGAATATTTGGGGGCCAGCAGTGGGTTTTTTAATTAATAAAAAAAAATTGTGATTTCAAAAATTTGGTGAATATTTCCCAAAAACTCAAAATTAGTTGAATTTACACTAGAAAAAACCAAAGTTGGGCGAGCACATTTGATTCTTTGATGCTAGTTGGGTTTGGGATTTCAAATAAATAAAAATTTCAGAAAACCACTCATGTCCAAGTTTTTTTTTTAAAATGTGAATAAACAAAGAACATTCCAATGTTGGTGTTTGAAAATCATAGTTAAAAGCTACAATTGGCTTGGGTTGGTGATATATCCTTAGGTATTTGACAATACCTAGATGGACATATTTTTCACTTGAGAAAACCACATGGTTCTTTCAAACGGGTTTCACAAGCACATAAAATTTTTTTTGAAAAAATTTATGTGAGATTAAAGCCATTGTGAAGATTGGTTGAGTCATATATTACATGAATGCATTCATAAAATTAAAAAGAAAAAAAAACAAATATGAACAAAGATCCTTTACTCATGAAGCAATTGCATTACACACTATTAAACAAAACAAACATAATCTTTCTTTTTAAAAAATTGAGTTGTTTTCTTGGATCAAAATTTAATGTTTTGTTGGACGTGGTTCAATTTTCTACTAAATGTCCTTCATGTGCCTTATGTACAAAAACACATTTGCCATCACACTATCAAGTCATGTGCCTAGTTTTACAACAATGCAAACCATCTCAACATCGATATGCGTATGCCATGCTTTGCAAAAATAAAAATCCCAACTCACACAACATGCCACAATCAAGACATACCTTTTTTTTTTTAGTAGCTTCATGTTTGTGAAATTTGGAGCTTTCATTTGTAATTAATGACATTCACTCACATCTTGCAAGAATGCCATCACTAATCACATATGAATCTTGAACTTTGAAGATTACCCAAATTCTAAACAAAAGAAATTGCAAATCTTTAGAACTTCAATTGGATTGAAGTCACCCATAAACTCTTCAAATCTCAAACTCACCTTTGATTCAAAATTCAACCTCATCACTAACATTGTGTTCCCACACAAAAAGAAGAGAATGTCACCTCTTTCTTCACTATGCAATAATTGCAACAAAAAAATTCACTCATTTCTTTTCGTCAAACATCATCCATATTTCAACCAAAAACCTTTAACACCTTGTGAATTCATTATTTTCTAAAGGTCACCTCACCTACATTCTATCACAAGGCAAATTATAGTTAGAACACAATAAACATACTACAATGTTATATGCCCATTCAAGTATCCAAGGGACATTATAGTTGACAAAGCCCATCACTTCCTTAATCATGTCAAATGTAACTAATGTAAAATCGAAAGTAGTTGCAAACTAAAGTGGATCACTTTTGGTGAATAAAACATGTTCAACATTAGTTTGTTCTCAATGCTAAATTTGGTTACATTTGAATTATGTGGTGGAAATTGAACAAATTGGATCCATTACAAAAAACACCCACCTGGACACCTCCTTAACACACATGGTATGAAAAAATATATATAACAAAAATACACATGTAAACTAAAGACTTTTGGGGAAAAAAATCATGTTAAAGTTATGGATTTTTTTTGTTAAGGTTTTTTTAACAAAGTTTTTGGATTTTGGTTTTTTCTTTATTGTATCATATATTAAGTCCCAATAACATGTTTGGAATGAAATTGAAAAATAAAAATATTTCTATATGTTATAGCTATCCATATGGAATTATTTCAAAAGTTGAATTTTATATGTTTAGTGTACATTTGTGGCATAAATTTATTATGAAAGTGTTTAACTTTAAGTTGACAATCTAAAACTACTTGAAAAACAACATATTGTTAATTTTATTTGTTGTTCATTGCATTTTAATAAATTAACCTTGTAAAAAACTACAATATGGCACAAAAAGTGATCCACAAGTTAACTTTCATTGACCTTCTAACATATATCCATGTGTCTTTTATCATACAAGTACATATACCATGTCACAAACATTAAAAAATTCCTCCAACTCAACTTCATTTTCAAATTTTACATTAAGTTCCTTTGTTCAAGGTGGATTTTACTTTAGGTGCACTTCTAAAGTTAGTTGTTTTCAAGCACCTAATGCATGGATTGACTAATCAATGTTTGTTGACAAAAATAATTTCTTGAAATGGTTAGTTTGAATATAACATTTATAAAATGTTTTGAATTTTTTCGCAATGGATTGAAAATATATTCTTAATTTTAATTTGGCTAATTGGAATGCCAAATATGTCTATCAACCTTTAAAATGGTAGCGAATTAAAATTCTTTATGTGCACCATTGGGTCAAGGAACACTTGATATTTGCATCAATCATATCAATTGGTATGACCTATCAAAAAAATTTAACACCAAATGATGCAAAATGTCAATTTTTGTTTCAGTTGTAATTAAAAAAAATTCAAAATCCACATGTCGAGCTTGGGTTGAAAGTTCATCAATTGCATTTGACCTTAATGATTTGTAACATTCCAATAATGACTTTAATAGTTTCTCAACATAAGCAATAAGCAATATGGATGAATTATTTTGTTTCAAATAGGTAGTGACTAAGTGCAACTTTTAGTCATGGGATCCAACATCAAAGCCAAGATGTTATGGCCATTTTCCTCTCAAATCCATCGAAAAAAAGTGAAAGGTAGGAATACTTCCAAAGATTGACGGTTCATAAAACAAAACATAATATTTTTCGATTTTACATCAAAAACATTCACTTCCCAATCACCCAAACTATTTGGCATAATTTGATTTGCACATTCATCAAATAACTTATGATAGGTGGAAATCATAAATTGCAAGACATTTTCCAAGGAATCAATGCCCACAACTTTAATTGAAGACACAAGTAGTGACAACTAGGGACAACATTTTCACAATGGCCTCACAAATTGCCCATATTTGTGACAATGTTACATGACTTTGTGGTGCAACCAACTATTGACTATAACACAATGCAATGGTAAACCAAAACATCAAAAATCTTCGAACAACATGTAATTTGCATTCAACAACATACAAAACCTAACAAAACCATAATAATTTGTTGAAAACAAAACCAAAACTATCATTGCATTTTTAAAAACATATTTCATGTATATTTCATGTAAAACATGGGAAGATAATGGATTGGATTTTTAAAAAAAGGGTAAGTGCAAACTATGGTGTCCCTTTCTAGATGAGAATATGAAATAATTGTAAGACCTTTTTGCCAATGTAATGTATTCAACATCCAATTTGCAAGGAAATGTGTAAAGAAGGATTCATATTTATTGATTTATATTGGTTTAAAAAGGTTATTTTTTAAAAAAACATATGACCATTTTTGAGTTTGAAGGGGATTTTCAAACACGTACTTCATTTTGGAACACAATCCCCATGGTATTTTATATGGATTCATAAATTTCAAAATATTGTATCAAATTTTTTGTGTACAAGTTACCATAGGTTGTGTCATTAAAATGAAAATGAAAATTCCCATTGAAAACGTCATCACAAATTAGAGTACATATGAAAATATTTTTTAGAACATAAAAAATGTTTGAATACATACACTAGAAGAAAAAAGGTATTTTCAACTAATGTCTACAGATAAAATTTAGTTGCAAGTGACATTTGTAACTAAAATTTCATTAGTCGCCTTGGACAAGTCACATGAGACATTAGTTGCAAACAACAAAGGATATTGAATAAAAGAAAAAGTCAACAAATACAAGTTCATCCTTTGACTCCATTGTATATGTATTATCACGTGATGTCGCAACCCTAGCCTTGGGCTCGCGACCAAGGCAAGGGCTTACAAAGGTGCAGGCCAAGAATGAGCTCAGGAGTCACATTTCATGCTCCCGGGAATGCAAGAGAGTGGGAGGGAATGAACCTCCACACTCCCAAATGAACTCCCATTTTGGGAGTTAGAGTCCCAATGGACTCTCGAATTTTTAGAGGGCGATTACAAGGGTCAAAACTCATTAGATTGATAAGTTCTTTATATCATTGGAAAGATTTTAAAATGTTGATGTCTAAAATGAACTTGCATCACTCATTTGGATATTTGAAACATAAGTCATGGCCAAAAGAAGAGCCGGGAGTCAAAAGGCCAAATTGATTTTCGACCATTAAAATTTAAGAATCGCCCATATTTCCTTTTGTACATGTAGTGTGCCACATATCGTTGAAAAGTTCTTGGTGAGGGCTATAACTTTGCTTTTGACCTCACTTCAATAGGAGGTCTACACACAAAGTTATGGGCCTCCAAAGTTGCAAAAGTCCCAATTTCGGGAATTTCAGGACTCCCATTTGGGAGTCTCGGGACAAAATGTCATTTGGGTGTTGGCCCTATGGCCATGCATAGAGTATACTATAAGGGGGAAGGTGGTGGCTTCCCCCAAGTCCATGCTATGGTGAGTCTTGTGAGTCTGTGTTTACCTGTGACTCGTCCGTGCACGAAAAATGTTCGAGCTACTTGTTGTTTGGTTTGTGCAGGTCCATGTCAGTAATTGAGTTGCTTGTCAATCTTCTTAATCCCCATCCCGAAGCTCCAACATGCCCCTCTACCCCCAAAGTGCTATGAGCCAAGGAGCGTGCCTCGACTCCTTATTCTTTTGTTGTTTTCAGCTTAGACTTACATTTGAATTTATCAAGGAGCTTGGGAATGCATCATGTGACTATGATGCGATTATTTTTATCATAATTGAGGCAATATGTTGCCACATGTTCTAATATTGAATTATTTAAAATATAATAATTATTAATATTTTGAAATAATCTAAAACATTGAATTCAAATGTTTAGATGATCTTATATTATGACATGTCGTGGCCTAATGTAAATATTCCACGTGGCACTTTAAAATGAATTTAATACAAAATATTAATATTAGGTTAGTAGGTGCTTAGGTAGGTACATAAATAGGTGCCTATAAACCTAAATTACATACTTACTTTAAAAGGTAGGTAGGTACATAGGTTGACCTAAATGGGTAAGTCATACTATGTACCTACTTGTTAAGTAGATAAATAGGCCGGGGGACTTAATAGTTTAAAATTATGCATAACTTTTGTTTTTGTTTTGGATTAAGCCTTTTGATTGGCTCATCCCATGTGCACAAATTTCTTAATGTGAAATTTGATGACGACGCCTTTTGTTTGTATAATGTTCAAAATAGGAATGGAAAACAAACAATATGGGATAAGTTTTGAAGTTGCAACTTTTTCACAAATTAAATTTCAACTCCAAAATTTTTCCTCATGCCTTTTGTTTTTAATTTTTAAATTTATAAACAATTCAATTACATGGTTCACTAGATAATTAAATAACCATTTAATTAATAATGACTAAATTTAACATATATTTAGAATATAAATTATACATTACAAATATTAAATATTCATTATCAACTATTGAAATAAACAATAATTTCTTAATATTTAACTAACTTGCTATCTAATTTCTCACAAGTCGTTAATACATAACTCAAAGATAAATAAATAGCTAAAATATTTTATTACTTTTTTATATCTACTCAAATTATAGATAATATAATTTATGTAAAAATAATTTATTTACTTGAATTTTAAAATAATTATTTCAAATATATATTTCAAATTATAAATAATGAAAGAAAAATTGTTATTAAAATAATTCCTACATGATTTTTAAAAATAATAATCTTAATAGTTATATTAATTAATACATAATTACATTTATTCTTTAAAAAAATTATCATAGATAAGTAACCACAAAAAAAATTTAAATAAAAATTTAAATTACTTTATAATAATTCCTGAAATTACAATCATTACAATAATTATTTTAACTACATTATAATTTTTTAAAATTTTTAATTCAGATTTAAAGTTATAAATTACAGATTGTGAATAATTATGTTCAATTAAAAAATGATTATACATATACTATAATTAATTCTCATCTAAAGTGATTACAACGATTTTAAAGTAATGTAACATTAATTATAATAATTAATTTCTTTTACTTTAAGAATATAAAATATAAAATGGTAAAAATCTATGTTTTAAAAATAATTATTTAGTGTAACTTATAAGCAATAAATATAATCATTTATAATCATTTATAAAAGTGATTCATTATGGATAACACTAGTAAAAAAAAAACTTGAAAAGACAATCAATAATTTTAAGAATTGAAATATTAATTTTAGATTCCAAAAAACCAATTCAGAATTCAAATATCATTTTCTAGATGAAATAAGTCTTTGAATTTAAATAAAAAATTTCGGAATTGAAATGTCAATTTTCAGATTCAAAATTGAAATGTCCATTTTTAGACTCAATTAAAAAATTTCTAAATTGAAATATTAATTCTGAGAATCCAATATAATAATTTGGAATTGCAATTTCAAGTTTCAAATCAAATAAGTTTTTTAACTTAAATTTAAAAACTCAAAATTGAAATTTTAATTTTTAGAATAAATAATAATAATTTAGAATTCAAATATCAAATTTTAGATCAAATAAGCCTTTTGAATTTAAAAATAATTTTAAATTCAAATATTTTGTTAAGGAATTGAAATAGCAAATTTCAGATTCAAATATGAAATTTCAAATTCGACTAATTCTTTAAAGAATTGAAATAGTAGTTTTCAGAATTGAAATATTAATTTTCAAATTCAAATAGTTTTTTTTTCAAATTCAAGTAATTAAACAAAGAACTCCAATAACAATTTTTAGAATTAAATAATAATTTTTAGATTCAAAAAATTTTAAGTTATATATATATATATATATATATATATATATATTGAATTCTAGTAGCGATTTTCAGAATTGGAATAACAATTTTCAGGTTCAAGTATTATTTTCAGAATTGAAATAAGAATTTTCAGTATTCAAATATCAGTTTTCAGATTTGAATAACAATGTTTAAAATCAAATATTGATTTTTAGATTCAAATAAAATGTTTTAGAAATGGAATAACAATTTTTTAAACTCAAAGAATGATTTTTAAATGAATAAAAGTAATCAAAATGCAAATAAAAAATTCAAATTCACATAAATATTTTTTTAATTCAAATATATATACATTTCAGAACTGAAATATTAATTTTTAGATTCATAATATGAACAATATATATACATACACATAATTAATATACACACAAATATATATTTATGATATATGTAATATATCTTAAATATAATTTTAATATATACATAAAAATACACCCTATGCCACTGTAAAATACCTTTAAGATGTGATTACTTTGGTGACTATTGTGACTAATGGGACATATCAATATATTCATGGATGAAAATAAATTTAAAGCCATCCAACCAATAGGATGAATTTTCCAATAGTTGTATCATAGTTGTAAGAGTGACCAAAATAATTGAAATTTGATGTTATAGTTGTAAATATTCCCAAACTTAGTCACAAACGACTACAAATCGCATGTAATTACAAACGAAGTGGTTACATTTTGGCTGATTTCTACTAGTGATAAAATTCTTTTCAATGTCAACAATAAAAAAATTACAAAAAAATTTCATTCAAAATATTCAATAATATATTAAGAAGGGAAGACAGGGATAGTTCTTGAAAAAAAATTATTTTTGGTAGACATATTCATTGTGAAAGAGATGATAATATTAATTATTTTGCAAAAATGGATTACTATCGTGTCATTTTTGGTGCACCATAGTGTGTAATTACCTAAAAGCATGAATAATAATTGTTCCCACTAACATTATCATTATCCTTGATTATTTTAACAAAGGAATTCATTTCGCAACTTGTCAATAGTAACACAACACAATGGTCCTTGCAATCATAGATTTTTTTTGCATCAGTTCATTGTTTTTGGTGTAAATGTACATTCAAATGCAAGGTTTAGGTTTAGAATGTCATTGGTGCAAATTACATTATAAAATGGAAGTTATAGCTAGTAACAAGTTCACAATAGTAAGGGGAATCAAATTTCTACAACTTGACAATGTAATCGCATTGGAAATTTTCATTGCCACCAAATACCATATTTCTCCCAACTCATTTTCATTAACATAAGTATTTAGTCCAAAGGTAAGGTTTATAGTTAGATTGTTGGAATGTTATTGTTGCAAATGCAAACTACAAATTACAAAATGGAAACATATTTCATGTAAAACATTCACAAATTTTTTAATGGAATCAAATTTTATTAAAAAAGAACATGAAGAAAAAAACATGTACCTTGTTATCATCAATGTGTTAAGTCTTTTGGGCTTCAAGCTAGAATTCATGAAACTTTTTTCCAAGGATAGCTTGTGCATGAACATAAAGCTTGAGCTTGGAACTTTGAGCTTGTAACGTAATGCTTAATGTGATTACAGGGGAAAATATGATGATGGGACCAAAGTAATTTTTTTTTAAAAAAAAACATTTTCATCACTAATGTTAAATGATCAAAAAATATTGTCATGGGATGAATGAACACCCCCACCCCACCCCCCCCCACACACCACAAACAACACAAACAACATACACTTAGAATATTAAAACA
>Ga0116231_10000161_pt1 | contig 91404 bp, 50 predicted proteins | sample S1TSphgellanicum_2_FD_89695 | JGI IMG/M metagenome (GOLD analysis project Ga0116231, IMG submission 89695) | Host-associated microbial communities from peat moss isolated from Minnesota, USA - S1T2_Fd - Sphagnum magellanicum MG | ecosystem: Host-associated > Plants > Peat moss > Unclassified...
AAGGTTTTTATATAAAATGAGTTACTTTATTTTTTAAAAAGTTTTTTAAAAAAGAATTTTTTTTTAAAAAAAAAAATCTCCTTATGTTTTTTTTTTTTTTTCCCCCCCCCCCCCCCCCCCCGCCCCCCTTCTTGGGGGCCCATATTTGACGAACACAAGAAGAGGTTCCGAGTGATACTGGGTGTTGAGCCTACTGCTCCGCACACATGCAAAAAAAGAAAAAAAGACACCACCACCTAAATACTTACATCGTCGATAAAGTGTTCTAAAGCAACTAGTAAGCTCGACTTGATAAGGCTTTCTGGTTGCAATCGACTCTTCCATTTGTGCCCCCCAAAAAAACAGAAAAAAGTACCTCTCGGACCGACCATTAGGGTCGGTCGGACAAGAACAAATCTTATTAGGACTTGGCCAAAACCGTGATTTCAGATTTCTCTTAAATTCTTTGTACCCTTGGACGTCTCCGCCCCCCCCAAAAAAAAAAACACCAAAGAAAAAATTAAATTATTTTTTTCCTTCTGTCATGGAATATTCTAGCAAGTCTAACTACCAACGTTTCGTTTGTTCAGTTCCCCTTTTCGTTCGTCATATTCTTTGTTCAGTCGGCCTATCGTTCACTGTAATGTTCATTACTCGGTCTGTCCGTTCTTCCGTTGGTTGGTTGGTTCGTCCGTTCGTCGAGCTCTCTTCTCTCTCTCTCTCTCTCTCTCTCTTCCTTCGCTCTTCGTGCGCCGCTGCACAGCGGCGATTTCACAGGAGAGAAACCGCAGAGACATCTCATGAATGGGAAGTCTGTTCTTCTTTTCTCTCCCGATGTCATAGCCGCAGCAAGAGCATGTCCGTTTGTGCATGCGCGTTGTGATTGAAAGCCGAATAAACTACTGGCTTGAAGAATCGACCAGGCAAGAAGAAGAAGAAGAAGAAGAACAACAACAACAACAAGAACTAGGTGGAGTGCAGATGGTTTGGAACTTTACCGTTCTTTATTGCAGAATTAGCTGCTGCTGCTCTATTGTAGAGTGAGAACCTTATTCATAGTAATCAATGAGATTCTTCCCTACTGCTATTCAACATGCAAGCATGCGGGATACATTGTGTTTGTTTGCGAATGCAATCGTAGGGGGTGCGACAAACGGAGTTTTTTGATACTATTGCAGTAGCGTTCCTGACTTTGTTTCTGAAAAGGGGGAGAGGAGAGATATGAGGGTGGGAGATTTTATGGTTTAGTACTAGTCTCGTATCGTTGAACTGATAAACTTTTGATAGATATAGAAGAGTTGTTAGTAGAGAGGCATTGTTGTTTGACGTCGTTGAACTTTCCGCGCCGAAAGCTAAGCTCCGCTCGTTCGCAGATCGCAGCGGGAGGCCCATGCCGTTTGCTGCTATTTGTGTGAAAGCTCGAGAGGGGGAGCAGCATAAAACCCTAGCGAGTTTTGGATTTTGGAGCGGCGAAAAAAAAACCCCAAACCCTAAGCAGCAGCATCAGGAATGTCTAATCGTTCGGATATCATTGCCGTAGAGGCCGTCAGTGAAGTAGCGGCGGCGGATTCTGAGGACGATTCCTTCTTCCATCGCTCGCCGAGTGTTGTGGAAGCTTGGCAACGACAGGACCGCGATAATGTCCCAGTTCTAAGACGCTCCGATTCCATGGATGGGAATTGGAGCCCGGCTGTGCGAGATCTGCATATGCTCAGCTTGAGCTTCCTCTTTGTCTTCCTCGCCTATGGAGCTATACAGAATCTGGAAAGCAGTCTTCATGTGGTAAGTGTCTCTCTTAGCAGCCTTGCGTCTCTTGTTAAGCGTTAGATTCATTGCGGCAGGGATAGACACACACTTTTAACACTGAAGCTTTGTGGTGGTGGTGTACGCAGACTGATGGTCTGGGATCAACATCCTTGGCCTTGCTGTATCTTTCTTTGACCATTTCATCTTTGGGGTCACCTTTCATGGTCATGTGGCTGGGTTCCAAGAATGCTATTCTCTTTGGTCTGTCAGGTTACTGGGCTTTCATTGCAGCCAACATCTTCCCATCCTGGTAAGCCATGGAATCTAAACACTAATCTATATGCCATACAAGGTAGCAGCAGCAGCAGCTGAGAGTATTTTGGCTTTCTGTCACTGCTACAGTGTATGTAAGAGCATCTCCAGCAGTGCTCAGTATTTGACCCTGCAAAAATATTTCTCACATCCAAGTTTTAGGTATTTACCTTCTTCCAATCCTATCCATACAACTAAAGCTGGGACTGCAAATAGGTAGGAGACTACTAGTAGCAACCCACCTTGACGAATCAAACTATCTAGCGAATCAGAAACAAGGAGCAGTCAATAAATATGATTTGATTGTATTTATTAGACTCTTCCAGGGCTCCTCCAGGGCCCTGGAAGCTGTGCATTTTTCCAGAATCACAGCATGTCTGCTAGTGGATTCACTGGATATGACTACTGCACCTCATCCTAGATTTTCGGTGCAGGGCCACATACTTAGCACTAGTGGAAATGCTCCAAGGCTTTGGATGTCTAGTTTGTTGATCACGAATCCTGAGGGCTTTGCATTTTCAGCTGCATTTTGTCACTCACGAGCTCCTTCCAAGTTCATGTTTACAAAGCACTCATTAGATTTTCAGTTGTAGATTGTAGGTTGTGCTGCAATAGCTGTGTGGCTGATAATGGCAAAATACTGAAGTAGGTGCATATTGCTGCTGGAACCTGATGCTATACAACGTCAGTGATGGAAATTTTGGGTTGATATAATGAATGCCCTTCATTCCTGTGGTTTCCAATGAATCCACGAGGTGAGATTAGCACATACCCAGTGGTTCTGTGTACTGAAGAGCCTCAGATTGAAGAGTCACAAGTTGTCAAGTTCAAGAAACTTCTTACCAGAAAACCCTGTTGTGTTTGCCAGGTACACCATGATTCCTGCATCTGTATTTCTGGGATTTACAGCCTCCATCCTTTGGGTTGCAGAGGTGACAGATTCTCTTTATGCAATTCAGATGGAGATGATAATATTATTTTTGATTTGGATGTGGTGTTCCTTCAATTGCATCATCATAGATGTCTGTGAGAATGGCCATGTGACATTTGTCTTCCTTGGGTAATGACATCAATCCTATAGTAGTATGATTTTGGTAGAACAAGGTACTCTGACAAGCATGGACTGGGAGGTAAATTGCTGACAATAGATTGTTGGGCATTCACAGGGTACTTACTTGACATTTGCAGCCAAGAGTCATGCAGCTGCATGCAACATCACAGAAGCCACAGCTATAGGGACTTTCAATGGGCAATTCTGGGGCGTGTTTGCATCCAATCAGGTTCCATGCTTAACATTAAGCACAAAATGAGCCAGAACTGAAGGAACGTGAACCAGTCCAAAATTTTAAGCTGAGGTTTTGTACTTCAATTTTCTGAAGGGTGTATCACTGAGCATGTTCAGGTTTTTTTCACTGAAACATTTCTATTGGAACGGCACTCATAATACTTCTGTAACACTAGTTTTGGGGTTTCAGGTGGTTGGCAATCTTATATCACTGGCCTTGTTGCAATTTGAAAAGGTGGGTGCCCATCAACATCACTTGGCTCAAGCATTTTCATTGGAAATTTCTAGTTCATGGGGAGCTTACTTGACTATTTTTACATGCTACTGTCATTAAGCCTGATCCATCTCATGGTTGGGTCTTTACATGCAAGAATTCACTTCTACGGTATGTGAAATTTCAGGGAAGTTATACTCTTGAGGGTCCAGGTGATGTAGATAAAGACATGTTTCTGGTTTAGGGTTTCACTACCAGTTGTTTCTTACTTAAACAAGTCTTGTGAACAGAGTTCAGCAGTGGATCCACATCAGGCCACTCCAGGCACAGTGCAGCTTTTCATTGTGTTTCTGGGAAGTATGACTGTGGGCACTGTGTTTGCCCTCCTTTTGAGACCACATGGTCAAATACTCAAATTTGGGCCACCCCTGCTACGAAGTGATTCAGTCAATTCTGCCATATATAACCGTTCTTTTGTGAAGAGCACTTTCGCACTGCTATTTGAAAAGAAGATGCTGCTACTGATATTGCTCTTAGTATACACTGGTTTGCAGCAGGCCTTTATCTGGTAGGTGCTCTTTGTGTCTATCCTCCTTGGCTTTTCAAACTTTTCTCTCCTGTAAATGCTCTATGCATATACACCTAAACACTCTAGGTTTGTGTTGTCTGCATTGTTCACCTTGCTTGCCTGGACAAGCTACCTGCTGCAGGGGCGATTTCACCAGGGATATAATCACCCCAGCTTTTGGTGTATCATGGGTTGGAGGTGTGATGGCTATTTATGGTGCTGCTGATGCCATTGTAAGCTAAGTCTTTCCTGAATTGTGTTTGAGCTTGTTCAGCAATCTTATCCAATTTTCTTTTTCCTGATTTGCTTGTGACTATTATGACCTTGTGGGTGCTGCTGGGTTTACAAAATTGAGACTTGTTCAATCGTTGACCACCACTATAGATTCTGTACTTCTTTGGGCATGTCCAGTGACCCTTGGTAGGGGTGGGCAGGGATCATTGGTAGCAGGCAAATATTCAACAGGGCTGGTGTCAATTGCGATCATCACATGTGCGGGTGCAATTACACAGGCCCTTGTTTTGATGATATTCTTCTGCAAACAAGAGTAAGTTGAAGGTTTGATGACATTCTCTTTATATGCTGTGTTCACAAGCTGTAACTAGCAACCTCAACTACTTTGTAGGTACAGTCATGAGACATTTACATGGAGACATATGAGTAGGGTGCATCATACAGTTGATTGAAGTTCCTCTGCATCTAATACAGGTACATGGCTGGGTGGACTGACTACATGTTGCTTGCGGGCCTGGCAATTGCATGGGGTGTGGGTGATGCAACATTCAACACACAGATCAGTGCTCTTCTTGGCATCCTCTACCCCCATGATACTGTGCGCACTTGGTCCTCTGCAGTTTGCTTACTGGTTTTGACATTACAACATTGTTTGACCTATTGATGTTTGTGTGAATTGTGAAATTCATGGTCTAGTTGAGATGAAGGTCGATTCCACAATACCAAGATTTTATTTTGGGCCTTATGTGAACAGGAGGCTGCCTTTGCACAATGGAAGATTTGGCAGAGTGCTGCAACTTCAGCTGCTTTCTTTGCAAGCACACACATCGATCTAGCAACAAGGCTCCTATCTCTGTTGGGCATTCTTGTGGCCTCCATTGCAGCATTTTTGGTGGTTGTGTTAAGACCTGACCGTACTCACTGGTTGAAGTCTTGAAAGACATGGGATTGAAACAGCAACTTCACAGCAATTTGAATTCCCACCCTCAGAATAGGGTGTGTCAAAGAACTTGATTATTTTGCTACAGAGCCACTGCTGTAGTTTGACTGATGGAACATTGATTTGCTCATGGATCAACTGAGGTTGGAAGAAGAGGAATGGTGCAGATTAACTGATTTCCACTGAAGGTGGTTGGTGCAGCTTGTGGCAAAGCATAGAGCAATGTTTTTTGAAAACATCAAATCAAAGATCGGTTGTCTTCATCAAGCTCCCTGAAGCTACACAGCTGGTAGAAAATAGCAACTTCTTAAATTGACAATGAATTGAGTGCAAGCTTGTTCTTCCAACACCAGTGCTCAAGCATGTACACAAGGTACTGTTAGGAAGACATTCTCTCTAGGCAATTAGATTCACTTTGATCTCACCATGCACAGAAGATAATAGAGTGATCATTATATGGAGAGTCTTGTTACACCATTGTGGTACAACAGGCATTGTTTTGAAAGGTGCTAATCTTGATTTGAGTCAAAGTCAGCTTTGAGGATAATGCAGAAAGATGTGTAATCAAGACTGGTTGCCAGGAAAGGGGAGCCAGTGTGCTTGGGGGTATGACAGTCTTGTTTGGTGCCTGGTGCAGGTGGAGCATTGGTATTTAGTCTCTGGATCAACTCAAATTTCTGCAGGACAAGAACTTGGATGTGCGAAGAGAAATCATGAACTGTGAGTGTATTTGCAGGAGCTTCACTAATAATGTCAGAAAACACTAACTCTGCATTTTTTTTTCAAAGTTCATTGACTAGAGTGATTAGTATCTGCCTCACAAGAATGTGATGTGTTCTTGGGTGCAATCAAGTAAAATTTCTTACCAGCAAAAAGTTATTAGCTATTGGAATGGTACATGTGTTTGATGACTGTCCAAGATGCTAGAACATTCTGCAAAGAGTGGTGAAGTTTCTCTTCATCGGTCTGGGATAGGGGTAGGTGGCTGAGGGCAAGCATTTGATGTATGTAAGGATTGTGAGTGGTTGTGAACATGATAACAGCAATGATCAAGTTGATTGTATTCTAGGATGGAGCATTTCTTCACAAAACTGATTGAAATCTCTACAGATGTGGTAGTCATTTTCAATTCATAGGATTTCTACATACCTGGGTGCACCGAGAAATTTTTCCAGTTTGTCTCACATTGTTGAGGACTGCTGATGGTAATAATCTTGAACTGTTGCTTCTCACGCAACAGTCATGCATAAAAAGAGGTTGATTTTCCAATCTAGTCTCCCAATTCAGTTTATGACCCATTAGTTTTTCTCAAAGAATTATGGTGGCTGTCTAACCCCTTGCAGCAACCTAAGATCCTGCTCAGTCACATGGGCAAGTAGCCTTTCTTGAAAAACTTGAGTAGGTCCAAGCAGACCTGTCAGGTAATGGAATCAGGTCAGTGCATACCTTCAACTGTGTACTGTTATACTTCCACCAAGCAGAAGCAAACTATTTGAGTTTACATGCCTATGAACCTCTCTAGTTCTCTCTTTGTTAATTCACTGCAACATTGAAACACTGTGCAAAGGATCAACTCTTTGCAGTGTTCCAGCACAAAAAGGCTTGTTGACAATCTCAATTGTCAGCCCCTTCAACCTTTAGAACTTTCTTGTCTTATCCAGTGCCAGAGAATCCAGTTGAGTTATGCCTTGCAAACAAATAGCAAACACCAGCTGTTCTACTTGTAGCAGATGTCCACTAACCTCTGAGTGCATGGGCAGGTTTGAGGATTAGCATTTGACCATGGATATTCTATGACCAACATCTCTTGCTTGCCAAGTGGGAAAGAAAGCAACTGCATTTGCAGATTCAGTGACCTCACAATGCTGGCTGCTCAGGTTGCTGCTTCTTGACCAAAATTTTATGGACTGTTTTTGAATCACTTCTTAGTATGGTTGTGTGTTTGCTCAAGTACTCATCATACTCCAAGCAAAGGCACACTGTAGTACTTCCATCAGGCCATGAACCACAGCAGATTGAAGAATTGCACAACAGCATGTCTCTCCTCTCTGACAGGTACAATTGCTCCCTATGATCTGCATCTGTTGATCCTATCATCTCTAGAGCTAATTCTTGCTTCCTTTCTTTTGAGAATCCATCCTAACACTGCTGTTCCTGAGGCAACAACCAGACTCCAGGTTTTGAGAGTAGCATTTGACCATGGGTATTCTCCTTCCTGCAACAACAACAACCATCCTCGGGAAAGCCCGGTGCTCCCAGCTCCATTGAGAGTACTCTGCTTGCAAGGGATTCAAGCCAACAACCTCAAGATTGATCAACCACAAGATCATATGTAGACTGGAGGCAAAATGGAACTCTAAATTGACTGATAATGCTCCATTCTTTCTATGCCAAGGATTGCAACTGTTCTCCAGAGACATTTGGCTCTCTATCTCTACAGAAAACTTGCAGTTGAGAAAACTCAACTGCTGTATTTGACAGATTTCATTCTAGCAGCTGAAAACTTGCAGTCAACAAAGAAATTTATACTGATAATGTATGTCTCAGTTTTTGTTTCTGGCATCTCTTCTTCTCTCCACAGAAAACCCTTGCAGTCAAGAAAAACTTTTACTGATATATGGTTTTGAGACAGGTTTGATTCTGCATCTGTCTCCACAGGAAACTTGGGGGGGACTGACAGATGACAAATTATTCAGAAGTATGTCAATGCTGCTTAGTCGACTTCTTCTGAACAATTTTGAATCTCATTTCTCCAGTATCTTCTTCTGGTTCCATAGAAAACTTCTGGCTGCTCCTTTTGCTTTGAGAGGTAGATGGGTAGTAGCAGAAAAGCAGAAAGGAGTTCATAATGCAACAACAAAAGATCTCCTCCTCCTCCTCGTCCTCCCCGTTCTTCTTCTCTAATTTGTCCTGCCTAACGCGTCGTCGTCCCGGACCTCGTCGCGAACCTGGCAATTATCAGACTCGTAAGAAGCAGCTCTGGTACCGAATCTCATAAACGCTTCCTGCAACAAACAAACAAACAAATCAAAGGTTTGACGAGAGTCGAGAGAGAGAATAAAAAGAGAGAGAGAGAGAGAGAAACTCACACACACATACACACAGACAGAGGAGAAAGAATTAGGGTGCATGATTAGGCTGGGTTTTAGGTTCAGATTGGGTTCGGTGAGAGCGGGTGGGATGGATTGGTGGACATCCGGGGAAAGAGGGAGAGAGGGTTGTGTGGAGTAAGTAGTGCAGAGAGAGAGACGCAGAGAGAGAGAGAGAGAGAATTGTGTGCGGGAGAAAGAGAGAGAGAGAGAGGACAGGCGGAGGAGGAGTACGAGGAGGAGGATTGAAGTAACAACGTACGCACACGCGCACTCAACGCACAAACGAAGTCTTCTCAAGAACAGCGTCCGTCTTCACGCAATCTTTCCAGACGGTCACTTTGCTGTTCGGGGAGAAGAAAGAGAGGAGAATGGGACAGGAGCAGCAGAGCCGGGTAATCGTGACATGACAACGTTGTGTTCAGATTCAGGGAGTAACAAACGGTGCACACTGGACGGGGGAAAGAGATATATAGATAGATATATAGATAGATTGCGGAGAGAGAGAGAGAGAGCAGGCAAGGGAAGGGAATAAAAAGAAAGTGGGAGGAAAAGAGAAGAGTTTTTTTTCAGTGGTGCAGCAATGCCAGCTGCTCAAGGGCGTGCAGAGCTCGGCTCTTCTCCGGATCCACCTGATCGTGCTGATGATGACGGTAAAATACTACAAACAAATGTGTTCTCTCTCTCTCGTCTCGTCTCGTCTCGTCTCGTGTGTGCATTATTATTATTATTATTATTATTATTGCAGGTGTTGTGTTTTTGCTTCGTCCTTCTTCTTCTGTAGAAACAAATACACGTAGAAACAGCAACAATATGCTTGGCTTGGCTTGCTTTCTCGGGAGGGAGCGACGGGAGGGAGGTTGCCTGCCTGCAGCAGCTCCAATTGCGACATGTTAGCTTGATTTTTGACTTGTAATTATTAGATCTGCAACGCAAGGTTTTGTATCACGTGATCCATCGCTTCCGTTTGCTAGCACAGAATTATAGCAAACAGCGAGATCCAAGACCAGGGAAGAAGAAGAAGAAGAAGAAGAAGAAGAAGAAGAAAGCTCTCTACAAGCATTATCTATTATCGCAAGTTTTGTGTCGATACGCCATAGTTTTTTTGTAGCCGCTCTTTATCTCTCACACAAACAATTTGAAGAAATAATAGCAGCAGCAACAACAACAACATCATCATCATGTTTTCCGAGAATTTTTCTTCGTTGTTATTGTTTTGTTGCGACGATGATGATGATGTGAGGGGCAAGCAACTTGCGAAGAAGGATGTTTCTTCTTCTTCGTTAATTAAAACGATCTCTCGTCTCTGGGGCGGACGACGACGGCGATGCTTCTTCTTCCTCTTACGCGATGTCAGAAATTGTTGTAGCCTGTTGTAAGAATCTATGCCGCTGAATGTGATTTCGTTCTTGTTGTCGTTGTTGGTTATGTTACAACATGACAGGTGCATCATCAGACTCACCACCTTCAAACGGCGACGATGACGACGAACAGTATGTTGCTCGTACTCTTCATACCTATTTCGAAGTTGCAAATCTTGACTGGTGCACAGTATTATTAAGCTTCTCGCTTTCTTAACTGGAAGATTGCCTCTCTTTCTCTCTCTCTCTCTCACACACACACACACACACACACATACACACACAGAGTGAAGGATAGATAGATTACATACATGCATCGGCTAGTGAGGCTAAGATTCACCTGCCTGCTTGCACTTGAAGTTGTGCTCCATTGATTGTGTATCTATATCTAAAATGGGAGTCCACAACCTACTGTAATAGCAGCTGGTGAAGTAGCTGCTGCTGGATACAGAGAGTCCAATACAGAATCTTCAATTTGCTTTCCCCACCCTTGTGCAATTGGAAGAAGAGACTTTTATTTCCACAGACAAAAATTAGCAAGCATGTTGTTGCTGATCAGCTGATGATTAGAATGCAGATCACCTCTGTGGTTTTTCTTTGACATCCTCCTGTTGAAAAGTGTTGCTTCCTCCCATTTTTTGAGAACCAAAATTCTTTGAGAGCTAGGTCCTCTGAGATGGTCATGGTATGTACTGCTGCTGCTGCCAGAAGATGTCTAGGTAGGTGGACAGAAGCTAAGCTTGGAGAGTGATGTGCAAAGTATTAGACAAAGGCTGTATGCATGTGGAGTCTTCTGGAGAGTAGTAGGTGCACACTGATGGGTGAGAATGCATTTTCCTCTGGGAGCTTGGCTTCTGCTTGGCAACAATGAAAATGTCTTAATGGAACTTCTTTGAGTGCTCTCAACTTTCATATCTGTTTCGTTTGGTGCAGGTACATGTCTGTCTGTCTTCCAGACATACGGAAAGAGATGCAGTGTCCCATTTGTCTTGGTATCAGAGCTGAGCCTCCTCTCAATGTTGTTTGAAAATACTCTGTACTGAATTTTCTGTGTAAAAGTTTATAGAGTTGGTTGTGGAATTCCTCATCAACTGCTTGCTTGTCTTCATTTGGGCAGGCATCATAAGGAAGACAAGAACAGTGATGGAGTGCCTCCATCGATTCTGCAGAGAGTGTATTGATAAATCCATGCGGCTTGGGTAAGAGTGTTTGCCCTAGTCAAGCCTGAAATTACCTTTTTTCCATTTCTGTGAATTTCTTAAAAACAGGATCGGACTTGTTTGGCTAATTGTGAATCTAGGATTTAGTGTATCACATTACACATGGTAAACTCACTGCAAGTTTAAGTTGTTCTCCAGTCACACAATTCCTTGTTATCTTTAAACAGAGTTCTTATTCAACTCCTGAAAAAGTGTTGCCATTCATGTGCTGTGGCCTTCTTTGCTCTCATACTGCAGATTGTTAAATGTTGGTGGAGTATGGTTTCTCACTGCAATGAGTATATAGAAGGCCATTTTCTTGAAATAGTGTTGCTAGTTCCTGGTGCTTTGTTGCCAGTTTCCTGTTCTGTTACCAGGAGAATATAAGTGCAGCAATGTTGAGTTGATATCTTGACCAATTAATTGTTCAATCTGTTTGGTTGATTACATGTGTGTTGTAAAGTTTGATATCCATGTTGATTGTGGCATAATATATACTGTGACTCAGAAATAATGAATGTCCTGCTTGTCGAGCTCACTGCGCAAGTCGACGTTCCTTGAGAGATGACCCCAAGTTTGATAATCTGGTTGCAGTCCTTTATCCAAATGTTGACCACTATGAGGCAGAGGTATGTATATGTGCATGGGTGTTGAACATTCTATTATTGTTTGACAGGCTTAAGTTGGACCATACTGCAACATGTGCGTTGCACAATTTGCAGAAGAGTCACCTACAGTATCTCTGGAGGTTCTTATTCATTTAGGCCCCCTTGTCACTGCAGAACACATCAGAAACTTTATCTGAACTTTAATGAGAGAGCACACAATAGTGGTGATGTAATTTGTTCCATGTTGAAATTCTTGATGCATTTGAGTTTTGCCAGTCTGTAACTGCTGCATATCAGAATGTTCTCATTGAACTTCAGTGTCAGCAGCAAGTTATAGGGTCTAAAGTTTCCACTTTGCATTGGAACAGGAAATGGCTGACTTTGGAGACCAGATTCATGTTAACAGACAGGCATGTCTATAATTGTATACCTGAGGGGGGGTTTCTACATTCTTGAACTTGACAAGCTTGAGATTGATATGTTTGTTAATTTGGCCCGGGGATGTTCATTCAGGATGAAATTTGAAAAACCTTGGTGTTTGCTTTCAGAATCACTTGAGAATGCTGTATTTGGGAGTGTTGATTTGGGGGTTCCTTTCATCTGAACTTCTTCAAGAATCAATATAATTTCAAGATGCTCAAGTTGAATTCCTTTCTCCAAACAGATCCAAGAGAATATTGCTGATACCTTTAAGCGGCAGGCAGCTGCCATTGCAAGGCGCCGAAGCACAGCTGCAGCAATTCTGAGGAAAGCTCATGGGAAATTCCGTATTGTACAGTCCAGGCAAAGGAGAGGCCGTGGCCGAGGTCGAGGAAGGAGTGGGGGCCGGGGGTTCAGGTCAGTAGTTGTGTCCTAGTTATAATGTTTCATACCTACACAGGTTATGTAACCTGTGCTGATTGATCATTATCTGTACTGGAAATCAGGCTACAGTGCTAAATAGTGAACACTTGTGTCATTCATTGAACACTGGAGATGTATATTTTCAGGAAGTAGCACTCTCTGGGCATCATGCTCACACAGTCACTTCCTAAAGACAAAGTGGAGTGAGATTGCAGGTATGGGAGGACTCAAACAAAGTATGAGGAGGATGACTCCTATGGCAGTGGGAAAGCCCAGAGTGCAACATCTGGTGATGAAACACAGAGTGAACCAGAGCCAAAGAGACGGCGGTTCAAAAGGCATGTCTCAGGATATACCACTGGTGAAGAAAGTAGTGATGCTGAGCCACTGAGTGGTATGCACATGGCTTCCTTCCACACCCAAGTTCCACAATAATATATCTCTATTTGAGTTACTTGGGTACAAGTGATGATGAATGCTTGATACATCATGTTGGACATAAGCACAACAGTGAAGGTTGTGCATGTTTTGAGTGTATATCAGCCATGAATTCAAGAGACTTTGTTGCCACATTATATGCAAGGTGGAATCAAATCACTCCATTTGCTGCTAGCAACATTTCACCATTCCCTTCTGTTTGCTAACAAACTATAGTCTGGTCTGCTAGTTTCTCTAGTTACTGCTGTTAGGATAATGCTATGACAAGAGTTGCAACACCAAAGCTTGTTGGCACTCAATCGCTCCAGGGTGTTGGCCTCTCATGAGGAGATCAAATCTCCCTCACTCCATTTATTTATGTCCTGATATATTGTCAAGTCAACTGCAGGAACATGTAGTCCAACTTGTGCAGTCAAAGATTGAGAGTTGGCTGAATGCAGATGGTGTTTGGGTTCTTTCAATGATGGGGTATTGCAGCAGCCACAACACATGAAACAGATGGGAGGCGTGGCTCCCTCTCAGAACATGAACTGCCCACTGAATCTACTGGGAGGGAGGCTGATGCTGAGGATGTATCTCCAACCACCAACAGGGAGGCTTTGAAGACCTGGGCTAGGGCAGGAGCACGCAGTCACACACGCCATGGCAGCATTACTGGAAGTAATGGCAAAAATCGCAGTGTGAGGCCCTCCTTGCTGGGCAAAGACATCATAGATGCATTAGTGGCTGCTGCTCGCACTGAGATTGAGGAGGAGGTGAGTGTTCCACATGTTTCAGAAGACACTTCAACAAAGAGTTTGCATGTTACAATTTCATTTGTGACACTGAGGGTCCTTTATTGTGAACAACTTAGAAACTCTCAGGGGAAAACAGCAGGAGAGCATGCAAAATTGTACTTCCAACAGATATCCTTACAAGATTGTCAGTAGGGTTTGTCCTGTGTCACTAGCAGTTATAATATGTGCATGTGAATTTCTTCTCTTAGAGAGTTCCATGTACTATCGCATTTGTTGAAGGCTAACAAGGGGAGCAGGACATCTTCTGTCTTCTCCTTCACATATTGGATGAAATGGAAATCAGTTTATTCCTGTATTTCGAACAGGGCTGTGCCACATCTGAGTATGGTGGATAGAACGAATGTTCTCAACCCAACTTCTGAGTTCTGTTGAATTCATGCACTCTCCACATACCAAAACATATTGTATGTCCAGTTGCATCATGGAAGCTTGATGTTCCAATCTTTTTGATGATTGTGTGCAGTTTGTTGTGCATTTGAGTCTGCAACCTTTGAATGATGGTTCGGATGACGAAGATACTCTGCCAAGCCTGAGGAAACCAAACCTTAGCTGTCCACCCAACATGACTATTCTTCACCTATGCAAGGTATGCTTTGGTTTGCTATCATCTTTGTTGGGGAGATGATTTTCTTGTCTTTACTTTCATTAAATTGAAAGGTCTTTTCTTGACCAAGTTGTATTTGCAGTTTTGCTTGATGGCTGCATTGGGTATTGAAATGTTGACATTTCCGTTGCTCAACTTTACTTTAGTTAGTAGGTTAAATTTCTCCACCCTTGCTTATTTTTGACAATCTGAAGATCATCTAAGTTTTTGGCGAAGTGTGCATAGACATTTAGTATCTTTTTGTGTCAAGCTTGATCACAACTTTCTTCAAGTTTGGTTGTTGTGCAGTTTCTTACAACTCGGTTGATTCCAACACCAGACACGGAATTGGAGATTCTGGTAGAGAGCAAAAGTGAGCAACTCACAGTACCAAAGCCTCCTCAAAGATTGAGCAAACTCTCCAAAGGGAAGGCATGGGTTTCAAGAGCAGAGAGTGGCAAGGAAGTTGTTCTATTGTCTTCAGGGCATACACTTGCAACTGTTCTTTGTGATTTTTGGGACTACCGTAGTAACCTTGTAAGTAAACTCCTAAGTCTCTACTCTCAGAAAGACTTGTCTATTCATTCCAGCTGAAAATTAGCCCTGAGTTTCAAGTGCTTTTATTATCTCCTTTTGCTCTTTATGTGCACAATAGATGTTGCTCACTAGAGTCTGTTTGTTGGTGAACATTGCAGGAGTTGCTTTATCGACGAAAGAATTAAAGGAAGAGGCTTCAAATTGACAGCCCATCATTCAGCAATGAGGTCTTACAGAGATGAATAGGAAGTTCACAAACTTGAAGTCATGAAGTCATTCATACTTCATACAAAGTGGTATTGAAGTGTGGTGCCACAGAACCATACTTTGATTGCTTAGTTATCATATTCACAGAATTTCCATCATGAATCACTGATGTTCCTCAAAGATGGTACAACCTTGATTGAAGAAGTCATTTTGCAATAGAGTTTTGCCAAAGCATGGCACTTAACCCAAAATAGGTTTTGCAATAGAAGTTTTGCTTCCTGCCAGTGGCTGGATTTGCACATCAGGCAGGGAGAATGTAAGCATTACATCAGTTGTGAATCTGACATTAATTTGATTGCTTCAATTGATCTGATTCCAAATCTTAAATTCAGTGCCAATGTCTTAGACATTGGATAGAATGAACTCTGGTACAGCAGGAAGGGAAATCCATTTTAGTTTATTGGCTGAGTCTCTGGACTTCCAGGGTATGCTACATGAACACCCACCAATTCACTTTTGTATGTGTGCTTCTAACTTCCAATGAATGATATCTGGACCCGGGGAGATCAAGAGCCTCTTCTTTGTGTATTTGGCCCAGCTTACTGTCAAAGGTGCACTTTACTTGTTTATGGCACCGGCATCCAGCTTCCTGGTCAGCCATCACTCCTGTCCATGTATCCTTTCTCCTGGCACAAAGTGCAAATTTCCAATGTTGAGAGACTCTTGTGCAAGTTATGAGTGACAGTTGGCAGAGGGAGCGTTTGCTGGATTCAATAAGATTGGTTGCAGGGGAAGCTTTTGCTGGATTCAATAAGAGTGCTTGTCAAGACAGACATCAACAGGGGTTGGGGTTGGATGGTATGTCAGAGCCGAACCTTTCTTCAGAAATGAGTGAAGAAATCTTCAATTCTGTCTTCCAGTTTCCTCATACCAGCATGTGGTGTCAGAGATATGAGAACACAATCTTGGTGCTGACTGCACAGTTTACTTCAATGTTGACAACAACTCCCAACTTCCTCTGCATGTTTTTCTGTCTACTGGACTACTGATTGATATATGATTATTGGGGGATAACAATCATAGATCTTGATCAAAGTGCCTTGGTTTAAATCATCTCTCAAGCTTACTTATGGTGTTGAGTGCAGACAAAGCAAGTAGGCTGAGATTTCTACTCCCCAATAAATCATGAATGGGAAAGACGGAGTCAGACATGCTTCAGAAAGAGGATTACCTTCCAGAAGGAGAAATCATCAAACATTGATGGTTCCTTTTGATACAACTACCTTCCATTCAACTGCACCTGCCACCGTGCAGCTATGTCTTCTGCCTTTCTGGACAGCTTCAGCTGATTTTGCTGTTGCTTCAGCATGCTGCCACATTCCGAGCATCAAGCTGTCACAGAACTCTGCAAAGGAATGAAAGAAAAGGAAGGCTTTGTTGCAGGAGTGAAGAACAAATTGTGGAATGAATTGTGATCAGGAATGGATCTTAGTAATATAGCAAATCATGCTTCAATTGTTTGTGTTTGTGTGTGTGTGTGTGTGTGAGAGAGAGAGAGAGAGAGAGAGAGAGAGAGAGAGAGACAGAGTACTTAGCTCACTGGGCTAAGAGCCACAGAGAGACACAGAGAAAGAGACAGACAGACAGACACATATACACCTGTTTTGCTGCTTCCAGAGTTCAAATTCCTTGGGTGTCATCATATGAGGAGCATGAGCTGTAGCTAGGGTCAGCACTGGTCTCCCATCTAATTGCTGTGAAGAATGTGCAGTAGCAGGAGAGAAGAACAAGTCATGGTATGCCCAAACCTCTTCTCCACGAGTGACCAAGAAATCCTTGGATTTTTTGCAATTCTGAATTCATTGCCTCAGTATGCCAAAAGAATATTTGAGTTCAGAGTGTTTTCATGTTTTCTTCCAGACTTGCAACAGAACTCAGTATGCAGGTTTGTGGTTACACTGGCCACCCACTGTAGGGACCTGATGAAGTCAGTGGGGAAGTTGTGATAGATAATTCACTATCATACATGTTACTGTTGATTGTCCCTGAACAAGTGAGAGACTGTCACTTTTGTTCATACTGCATATGCTTGTGTTTTTCGTTCTAGTTTTGTTCCTTTTATGTTTTTCTTTCTTCCCAGTTCTGTAAGTCCTTATCTGGAAGTCTTTCTTTGACTTAAAAGGAGAAGTTTTGACCTTTTTCTGGCTTTCTTAATTGTGATTATCAAGATTTCTCAATGCTAATGAAAGTTATTATGTTTTCTATCTCTTTCCCATTGGACAGTTTGTGCAATCCTCACATTTAAGAGCAGCAGATCTAGCTAAGTCTTTTAGTCTGTTACACTCTGGGCAGTCAACAACTGAGAACCTTCTATCTCATGCTAGGTATCTTATTCGCCAGAATACAGCATGCATTTCTCACCTTGTGTTACCATGATTTGTACTTCAATCATTTTGTCTTTCATCAAACTTGGAGTTGTTATCTGGGCTTTAGTTGGCCTCATATTGGTACTAGAATCCTCTTGATTTTGTTTTGGCATGTGGTTTCCTTGACAGGGTGGAACAAAAAGTCATTCAGAACAAATTTTCAGACTGGCTTCAGCAGAATCAGTTCTGGATGCTGTGCCATATATTAGCCACCATAAATCAAACAACGGTTTGTGTGTTTTGCTGAGTGGATGGGTATTAATGTGTTGAGCTTCATGGCACATAAGTTGTGCAGTCTGTGCTCTCAAAAGGGGATGCTGCAGTAGGTGAGTGCATGGTTTTTGGCAGAAGCAGTAGAAACTTTTGGTGGAATGTGATTAGATCTATTGATGGAAGTGAATGATGTGAATTGGGGCACAGGAGAGGTTAGTCAGTAAACAGAGCTGTACATTTGCTTTGTGGCACCAATCTTAAGCTGTAAGCAAGTTTTTATTTGTAGAATTCATAGATGGAAACTTATGAATTCCTTGGTTAGGATCTTGGGTTTTTACTTAAGCTTGAGGCATGAAAGGTGTAGAGTCTTCGAGTTGCCCAGGAAGTTTGTCTGTTGGAGAGCATGATAACTGGATCCAGCTGCTGTTGTACTCATTCCTGGATTGTGGACACAGTAGTTTCAGGAATTTAAAGTGAAGTCTACAAGGCAGTGGACTCAGCACTGGAAGTGCATGCAGTATCCAGATGCATTTGATGCAGGTGAAGCTTACTTCAAGGATGGACATCAAGCAGCAGTTATTTGACCTGGATCCTAGTGTGGGAAGGTGGGGCACTTCTGGAAACTGAAGTATAAGAACTCTTATGCACTAAGATGTGAGAGCAATGTGTCTGGAGCAATGCCTTTCCCAATAGTATAGAAGCAGTAGGAAGGAAAGGAGGAGGCCCCATGCATGGGCATGAATAGCTCCATATGGTTGTGGTTATGCCTATTCTGGGGTGGTGGGGCTGGAGGGTTGGATGATTTCAAGTAGGCATTTAATAAGATTCTGATAGCTTTCGTCTTGGAATTGGCAGGTCACTGTTTGTGGGACATCAGGGCTCTCAGGCTCTGATGTAGAGCAATGTGGGAAACAGTAACAGCTTTCTTCAGCCCTTGCTTGCATCATGAATCAACCCTGCAAATTGTGAGCAGGAAGGAACAAAGGAAAGCAGTTGTGAAGATCTATACCCTCTAGGTAGATTCGATGGGAGTGGTTGCACCCTGTGAATGTGAATGCTTAAACTCCAGGCTGATGTTGGAAGGTGATTACTCTATCCACATGGTCCTACAAAGTTCCCAACAAACAAACCTGTTAAAAATGTCTTGGAACTATCAAAGCCTCTCCCTAAGGTTTTGTGATGGATGTGACAGATTATGAATTGATTGGAGTTATTACTATTCTCTCACCTTGGACACAATTCAAAGTTGGGTTTTACAACATGAACTGCAAAATGAAGGACAGAAATTGTACAGTTTTCAAAGAGATGATTTCTTTTAGCTTCAGTTTTTGGAATTTATGTTAAAGGTGGACTATCTATGAGGTAGTCTGCACTGACTTGTTGAATTCTATGATAATAGTAGTGGTCTTTTTGGGTACATTCAGATACAGAATGTCCTATTTACCTTTGGTATGCAAAGCACATTACTTGAAGAAGGCATTTCTTGTTTTATATGTGCAGGAATTTAGTTTGGAGTTAACCAAAGCTGACAGGACATAGCCTTAAAAGAGGTGGAAACAGAAGTATGTAATCTGATGATGCCATGACCTTTGTGATTGTTGCACTGAATTTTGCCTCATCACTGTGATTGAGTTCTGCATCCAGGTAGTCACCAGTGGTATGTGTAATGGATTTCTTCTGGTTTCTGGAGTCCCTAACCACTATCCTCAATGTCGGCCTCTCAACACATTGTTCAGATGCTTGCTTGTTCAGGGGCAAGCTAAAGGGAGATGAAGCTCACCTTCATGTGATTATTGCAGCTTGGATGAGGAGGCTAATGATTTAAAAGAAGTAACCATGCCTCTTGCTAGCTGGTGTTGTCACTGAAACTTCCCATTGCTTCCAGAAATGCAACAGAAACTCAGGACACAGATTTTGGTCTAACTGTGTGCTCAAAGTTTTGAGCAGATCATTACATATCCACACCAAACTGGCAGGAGCCAAAGTCAGAGGGGAGTGATGGCAGCTAGTCACACTTGCTCATGATGAAGGTGAATGTCTGACCCTTTGTGAACGGTACTCACAAGTTTATGACTGCATATCATTCTTGCTCTGTTTGTTTTGGTTTGCACTAAACTGATGTAATGGTTATTTAGCTACTTCACATGATCTTTTTGGAGATTCTCTCTGCAATTCATATGACATAAATGTGAATGGGATGCACTGGAGCTTTTACAGTCTTGATTGTATACTCTATTCAAATTTTGAAGAAAAGAAAGTTTTGTTTCAGCCCTATTTTGAGGGAGACATATTTTATGTCCTGTAGACAGATTTATTGATATCTGTTCAACATACAGCAAGCTTGTTTTGGGGATGTTCACACAGGATGATCACACACTGTTGGTAACAAGTTTATTCTTTGAATATCAGATAAGAAAAGAGATGGAAGGTGAATTGCATGGTGAGCAACATTTGCAAATACATCATATCATCACTACTTTGTCTTTCTGCCAACACAATGAGTTGGGATGTATGCAAGAAATAATTGCAATTTTTTGTGTCATCTGTGCATGAAGAACATGTGATGATAAATTGATGGTTGTTTGAAAGAGTGTCTTTCCAACTCTTGAGCCACAGCTGACCCGGAGTGCTTGGGGGCTCCCCCACCATATCTGATATGTTCTCCAATTTTGATACAGGCTGATATGGGCTGTTCTACAACTAGGTTCTTGCTCCTAACCCAAAGCTCCAAATTCGACCAAGCACAAAAATACTGTTATGACTGGAATGGTTCAATGACTAAGGTACTTTTGAAGTTTTTGTCATCAAAGCCACAAGTCTAGCGTGAGTCAGTCCTCAGTAGTTAAGTTATCATCCAAGATGCAAATCTGGGCCATGTTTGAAGGATTTTCATGGGGATGCATTTGTTTTGCATTTGAAGCAACTGTATTCAATTAGTAAGAGACACAGGCCTTGAATTCAACCTGTTAGGGTTAAACACTGATTGTTTTTTTGGAATATCAAAGGGTTTGTTTCAATTTTCAAGATGTTGAGTTTTGGTGGATTGGAAGATCCACATTTCAACCAGTGTAGTTTAACCACTCATACCCATTTTTTTCTGAACAGTCGTGAATTGGGTCATTGAGAGATATGATGAACATTGTTTAATACTGGCAAATTTTGCTTAGCAGTCATCACACCTTATTTCTACTCACATTTTTCTCAGTCAATGGAACAGTATTAAAACATTCTAGTGGAAGGTAAAGCACCAGATCGACATTTTCATGAACTTAAATATATGTAGATCTGGACATGGAGGAGGAGGGGAAGGGTTCTTATCAGTGTGTATTTGATTTTTGAAAATAATAGTTGGGTATGGGTTTTAGATTTTTTTTTAAAGAAATAACTTAGTTAAGTGAATATATTAAATTTACCTACTAACAAAACTAATCAATTAGACATCAATGTGGTGCAATTTCAAAATCTAGAGATGAATTTGTTAGTTTAAAACTTATTCCAAACCTAACACAAATAGGAACTAACAATCTAATGAATTAGAAATATGGCATTTTGTCAATAATGGTTTCTAAGAGAAAGTTAAACTTTTCTTTTGCATGTTCCAAGTTTGAGATTTCATCCCCCAAATTTATCCCTTCAAACAATGGAGCTCAACGACAATTAACTAAAGACAAACAAGGAAACATACACAAGAATAAAGACCAAAGACAAACATGTTGTAACAAACAGAAACTAGAAACCAAATGCAACAAGCAAAAACTAAAAACCTAGTGCAATAAACAGAAATCTAATGCAACAAATAGAAACTAAAAATCCAACACAACAAACAAAAACTAGCCCAATCATCCATACAATCATCAAAACTAGCATCCCATCTTTAGCTCCACATCAACAATCATAAGATGCAAAGTTGAAACACTTGTAGAATTTTTGAAAGAAAACAAAATTGGTCAAAATGCATCACACTATCATATACTACAGTTATTTTAAGCCTTTGGGAATTCTTCATGTTCCACCTCGTTTTCAAATTCAACATCTAGCTCCTTCATCATATTCAACTTTACCTCACATGCAAATGCAAAATTTAAAACTTTGGGGCATTCAACACATGGATCAAATGGCCAATTTTTGTCAAACAAAAATGAACTTACCAAGATTTTTTGTTTGAAGATGGCATTTGTGAAGTGTAATTGAGATTTTAACAATAGAAAAAATCTTTTATGTTTCAATTTGGGAGAATGGGATGCATAAAATTTGTCGTGTCAACACAATAGTTGTTGGAGACCTATGATCTTCCATGTATTAGCATGTCAAAACACATTTGCAACTATTTTCATCAATAGGATATCAATGATAAGTGTACAACTCTTAGCCAACAAGGCCCCTCAAAATGTCTATTTATCTTTGTGGTGCAAAGTAAATTTTTGTTTCCTATATTTGGATTGGATTCATTAGGTTCTTCAAGAATAGTGGACATTGATATCTTGTAAACTTTTGTTAGCAAAGGCAACAATAATTCATTGTCATACTTCGCAATTAGAGCTACAACATTATCACAAACGACATAAGTTGTGACTAGGCACATGGATTTAGATTTGAGATCAAACATTAATGCCAACATATTGTGACCTTTTTTTTTTTCAAATATGTGTAAAAAAAAATGAAGGGTTCATGGCTTCCAACAATTATAATTTCATGTATCACACAAATTCTTCAAATTCTTGATAAAAAATAGAAGCCTTTAGATCTACGAAGCTATTAGGAACCATAAAAATAAGCTTTTCATGAAACAAATGATATGTAGAAATGATGGAGTGTAGGGCATCTTCAAGGAGCCAATGCTTGTTTTCCTTTGTTAAAAGTTTTTGGCCGAGGAATACACTTTTGATTGTTAGCTTGTGCACCCTTTACAAATGCATAGATTAGTCCCCAAGAGAGTTTTTCTTATGTAATAACATATTGGTAGAATAACATATTAGTAGACCTTGGATAAGGCATTTCCAAGGCAATACCCATGAAAAAGGCTCCAACACACCGAAATTTTCACATGAAACCACAAAGTTCAAAATAGGTGCACAAGGATACAAGTTGGATCCCTCATCTTTGACATATTTAATATTTTTGATCGTTTGATCAACAAAAAGTAAATGGTTTTGCTTGGTTTGAGTTTTTTTTTTATGTGGAGGAAATTTTTTCAAGAGTGCCATAGTGGTTTCACTAGCCTCAAACAAACCAATTGTCACATGTTTAAACTCCCAATTATTAAACTAAAAATTGATAACCATAGTAAACATGTCATGTGCACCTTTGTAGATTTCTAAAGATTAAAAAACACATGTGTTAAATAAACATGTGATTAGTGTATACTACAACAATTTTTATTTTTTTAAATTAAAAAATACCCAAAATGATGGGCATAAAAAAGATCACCTTGTTGATGTGGACAAGTCAATTTGGATTTGCCAACATGATTGGGTAGTTAAATTAGACCCTATTGTTTTGATTGATAGAATAATTGACTAATTTGACTAGTAAATAGTGAACCATTTGATTAAATCAAATTTATATTTAAATTAAAATTATTTTTTGGATTAATATTTTTAAAAATAATAGGTAGGTATGTAAGTAGGTAGTAAATGGGTCTAGGTAGGTTGAAAAAATGCACTTAGGTAGGTAGGTGTTAACTTAGCTTAACTTACTTAACTTAACCTCATTGAATTATCTTAATTATGTCTACTTACCCTAGTTTTCTAAGCATGCACATAGGTTGCAAATATAAAGAATTGAACCCCAAACCTTTGCAATGATAAACCAAGTCCTTGCCAATGGATTAGACTATCAAGAGTGTTTAGCTTTTGTCAAACTTATTTCACACATTTATTTCACATCATTCAACATAGTGGCTAAATTTATGAAACAATTAATGTCATAGGCACAAAAAACTACAAGAACAAAAACTAAGCCAAGGACATAACAAGGAAGATAAATCATAAGAATTGTAAATTTAAGTCTAATCAAAGACTAGAAACATAAAGACATAAAATAAAAACACTGTATATGCTAGAAGATGATTCAAATAGAACTTTATTTTAATAACATATAAAATCAAAGGTTCTGACAAGAAAACATACCCAAAACTAATGTTGAACAAATTGAAGGTAATGGGAGGTCGTACCCTTATTTATACCCCATTGAATATTTAATTCAAAGAAGCTTCCATGTGTGTATCGACCAAGGAATCTTCTTGAGAAGCTTCTTAACTCAAGAAAACTTTCATAGAAGTTTCCATGTGTGCATCGACTAAGGAAATTTCTTGAGAAGTTTCTTAACTAAAAATGAACTAATAGTTAATTAAAAGTTAACAATGATGCAAATGATGATGTAGGTGACTATGTTGGTGCAAGTGATAATGCAAGTGATGATGTATGTGACTACGTTGGTGTAAGTGATAATGCAAGTGATGATGTATGTGACCATGTTGGTGCAAGTGATGGGTGATGTTTGTGTCCATGAGAATTAATGGCTAAACCTAATGATTAAATCAAATGGTTAAACTCAATAATTTAATTTAGTGGTTAAACATAATAATTAAACCTTGACCAAATTTAATCATTAAATTTACACCAGCTAAACATAATGGTTAAACATAATGATTAAACTTTAGTTCAACATAATGTTTAAACATAAGTTAAACTTAGTGATTAAATATAATGATAAAACCAAGGCTAAACCTAATAGTTAAATTTAATGGTTAAATATAATGATTAAACATAAGCTACATGTAATGGTTAAAATTAGGGTAAACCTAGTGGTCGAATCTAATGGTTCAAATTGGGTTAAACCTAATGGCCAAATCTAATGGTTAAACATATTGGCCATACTTATGTTTAAACTTACTAACTAAATTTAAACTAAACCCGATGGTTAAAATATGGGTAAACCTAGTGACTAAATCTAATGGCTACATCGAATGGTTAAACTTAGGTAGGTAAGTGGGTAGTTGTGCAAAAATGAAAATATATAAATAGGCACGTAGGTAGGTAAACAGTAGGTAGAAGGTAGATACATAGGGTAGCAAATCATGTTGCATTTAATTAAAAAACATTGACCATTTTGACTAAATGTTTCATTCAATTAAAGACCATTGGCCATTTTCATTAAAAGTACAAATTGATTAGATGTAATTTGTCAAATAAATTAATATAGTCAAGTTGATTAATAAAAAAATCATGTGTCATTCAAGCTAGTAGCCTTTAGTTAAAATGTACATGTTCATTAATAAAAAATGATAAATTAATCAATTTGAATTTCTTTAAAAACCATGATTTGTAATAATGACAAGTTGTACATATATGACCAAAGTCATTTGGTGCAACCAAATGGATTCAATTATTCTCATTAACAAAAAAACCTTTTATCACATATAACATTACATATTCTAAGAAAAAAATTTGGGTTTCATGGTCATTTTAAAATTGATTAATAAATTTTTTTTTCTAGAAATTGCACTTGGGGTAACATGAGGGCATTTAATAGTTGGTTCATGTTGAAATGAAAATCTAAGGTGATTGTTTAGGTCTTTTCCACATACTTTTATAACAAGGCAATGCATTTCAATTCCACATGATTTTTCATGATAGTTATGCTATTTAACTTGTCATAAGCAATGAATACTTTCCAATATCAAATGTGCAAGGCTAAAATTTTAGGATTTATTATTTCATTATAACAAATGGTACATTGTATTATTTGGTTTTGAATAAGATCGACAAGTTGACTGTTTGTTCACTTAGAAAAAAACCCATGTGGATGAATTGTGATAATGAGGCTTCCATTAGAAGTGGTTTGTTTTTTCAAATTCATCAAATGTATTTCAACAACTTTATGTTCCTTAGTTACATGTTCTTCAACTTCAGCGTCAACATTATTATTTTATAACCTACAATCCTTGTGGGGGACTAAAATCATGCACATAAAAACCTTGCAAACCCAAGGTACTTAGTTCCATTTTATTCCAAACAATGTCCAACTTATTAAAAAGTAATAATTTATTTAAACATAAATAGAATGCTTATAATTCATTATGAGAATATATTTAGCATATATTTAAAATATTAAAAAATATTCTTAAAATATATCATTATTTCATAGCATATTACAAAATATCCTTTTATTTTAGGTGCTTCTTAAAATATGTAAAAAATTATTTCCCCAAGCTTGTAAATCGACTAAGTTTTCTAGAAAATCCATCACAAGTGTTATGCATGCAATGAAGGAATGGTTGTAATGAACAAACAACAAAGGAAACATTTTGAAAGCTTTCAACAAGCTTGAAACAAAAGAATATGTAATAAATTGGGTAATCAACAAAGTTTTTTGCAAGCATGAATGAAGGAATGAACACAACACTTGATGAAACTTTTAACAAGGTTTTGACAAGTAATTTTTTTTGGAAATCCCAACAACCTTGAAAGTTGGCGAGAAGGAAAAAGCTATGAGGCTTTTCACAAAGTGCAAATGAACATACACACTTGACACAAAACACAACACACAAATGACCTTGAAAGTAAAAGTTTTCAGCAAGTTAATTGAGAGCTTAAGACAATGAGATGATGAAACAACCTTGAGAATTTAAGAGAGGAAAGTAACGTGCACAAAATCGACAATTGAAAAGTTGCAAGTTCAAAGAAACTCACACCAAAAGCAAACAAGTGCAAGTTTTCAAACCACTTACCATTTTCAACTCCAATGTTTTTTGCAATTTCCATAGCCTCCAACAATCTCTTGTTGTTGCCCTTACCTTTGAGTCGTTGAAATTTTATTCCATTGATGTGACAATGGTGGTCAATTCTAAATAACCACATTCAAAGAAAATGTAAAGGCCTACAAGCTTTAGCCGTGTTAGTCTACAAACTTTCAAGCATTTCTCCTTTTTTGTTTCCTAAACCTTAAACTAAATACCCATCCCTTTGAGTATGAAAAAAGCATTTAACCTTGCTGTTTGTCAAATACCCTTGTGTATTATTTATGATGGGTTGGTGATAGTGGTGGTTATTGATGATGGTATTATGCAAAGGTGGGGATGGGGGTGAGTCTACAAAAATTGAAAACCCTACCCAAGAAATGGGTGTTAGGTCTTTGATAATTTGACCTCCATTTAATATATACCTCTATAATTGATCGAAGACCCGACGAGTATTTAATGCCATACCTCATTCCCACCCCCACATTGGTTCTTACACCTATTCAGTAAAAGTGGCAAAGGGACCTCATGTCAATGAGTGGGTGTAATTTCTCTCCCATTTCAAAGAGCAGGTGCAAGATCCCTTGTCATTTCTATTCTAGGATATAAGATGCCCTCCAAACACACTTGGAAAATTTTCCAAGTGCTTTATGTAAAATGTGTGAATTTGGAAAAATTCAAAGTTAGCCTAAAAGAAAGGAAAAAGATAAATAAAAAAGATGAGGCATATTCTAGAATGCTTTTTGAACCCTTCATTTAGGCATGAAAAGATCAAACAAAAGTTGGCTGTCTCCATAACCTTTGTAACGCCTAAAAGGAGGGGTTTTACAGGTATCACTCTATGCAAAGACTGTATTTAGAAAACTTTTGTTGTTGAAAAGGTCTAAAAGTGTAGGGTAAAGTCCATGGGTGGGGGCATTCCTAAAATAAGGGGCCTAGGAGAAGGTGACAAATAGAGTTCAGACCAAAACTTTGGGAATGTTATGATGAACTTAAACATAGATAGATCATGGAGCATGGAACTGGGAGGGTTCTTAGGCAAACTCTGTAAGCATGGGAGGGATTTTACATTTATAGGGACATCTTTCCAGTAAGCAATTGTTGTTACAAAATTTGTCGTAACAACTTTCCATTTTGATTTGCCCTACAACTTTGATCATAGTCACCTCACATCTTTGCATATCAAGCATTTACCAAAACTATAGAGCTTTGATATTTTGCAAGGCAAGTTGTGAATTGTTAAATGTTAATATCTGTCATTTAAAAAAATATGGAAACATTTCTGTTCTCAAAGTTTTCTAAAAAGTTCCTTACAACAGGCCCTCAAATTTCAAACCTATAGTTGAAGAGAACCCAAAACAGTTTGTTTTGCACTTTTCCAATGGAGAGTGGCTATTTCTATAGCAAGCATTTCAATCACATTCCATTCCATTACCTTGTTTGTCATCATGAGAAACTAGGATCTCCAACTAATATTAAAATATGTGTTACTACTATCTTGAAGTACCAGCCAATGAACTCAGGAGAAGTTTCCAAATTGTTTTGGAACATACACAGACCCACATAGATATGTGAAAAGAACAATGTCTGTCAGGCAGTGAGAAGCTTACCTACTTAATACCTTCCTTCTTCACCACCATCCCCTTGAATACAAGGGCCTTGGGTGAAGCAGCACCCCCATTGGTACCATTGTAAAAATTGCAAAATCCATTTAAATTATTTCTAAATATTTACAAACATCCAATGTTAAGACTAAATAGGAGTCTGCGAGTTCAAAATCTAACAATTTTTTGGGGCTTATTACGGCCTCTACAAGGCCTCACACAAAAAGGTGAAGGTGCCAATGAGGGTGCTAAGTTCACCCTGACCCACCAGACTCTGCACCATGTTTTTGGTATTAAGGAGGAATATGGGTAGTTTTTTTTCGGAATCTACAAAGCATTAATGGCACACAAATTCATTGGCCATATGAATAGTGTGTGTTGCATGGGGGAGGGAGGGAGGAGAAGAAGAAGAAGCTTGTGTAGTAGTAGTATGTACAATGTACATACCATATGGCCTCTATGCACTGCCATTAATGCTGTGTGGTTGCACAGCATTAAAAGCCCAGGCTTTTCTGGTAGATGAGTCCGGATTCACAGCTTGAAACCTGGGCCTGTTGGGTAGAGTAACTTCTCATTTAATGACCAGTGGATAGAGTTAGTTGTCATTTATATAGACTTGGATTTTTGATCACTTTGCTACTACGTGTGTGTAACTGTAACTGTGTTTGTTGTAGCCATTTGGAGAATTACTAAGAGATGCTTTTAGACTAATAAAGAGTTACTTGCACTAATAAGAGTATCAAAGTTTGTGTAAGTGTAAACTTCTTCTAAATTCTGTACCTGGGCATTAAGTTTTGCGGTGAGTTAGATTTTCACAATGTATGATTTTTCTTCAGGTGGGTGTTTTGTGGTTTTGTGTTTTATTTACTATTTTGGGCTGGAAATGTTTTTTTTGGCTCACGCCATAGTGTACGAAGTAAACATCAAATTCTTCCAGAAGTAAACATCATACCCTTCCAAAATCAACCCTGAAAAGATAGAGAGCTTTTCTACTGAAGCTGCAGCTTCACCTATAAGTCAGTTGGCACACTTTTAAGTTCAGAGTGGTCGGGAATGGGGGCAAGAAACAAAGAGCTCGCTGCCACTCCTGTATTTTTGTTTCTCCATCATGTGTTAAGATCCTAGGCAGCACTGAGCAGGAGGTGTCGTGACATGCTTGACTTTGTGATTTATTTTAGGACAAGCCAGAAAGTGATGATTGTTTTGGCTACAGAAGTGTAGATTATTGTGCACCTAAACTTGTGCTGCACAACCCACCAAGTATGAGGAGCCCAGTGTGAATCAGCAGCACCAAACCAGTGCACCATCCACTGGATGCTGTTATGACTCAGTTTGTGGATGAACCTAAAATCAGTTGATATCTGGTTTCCACCTTGGTCACCTATTCTGTAAGGTATAGGTCAGTGTTGGCCCTGTTAGTGAGTTTTGGACCCAGTTATCAAGTTGGTTATTAATAACCTACCTGGATGACCTGATTATCATCCAGGTAGGTTATCAATCTTTAAACACTAACTCAAAAAATAAAATAAAAGAAATAAAAAATAATTAAAAAAAACCTTGTAACCAGCTAATAACTGACAGGACAATAGGTAGTTATCAGCTGGCTAATATTAACTTACCCCTTATGCACAACTGACAGTTGTTACCCTAATTTTTTGATACCCTACCCAGCAATCAAAAAAATTAGTATTGATATTGATAACTTGTGTAATCCCCAGACAAAATTTAAAAACTGTACCCAACAGTTATTAAAAAAATTTAATAACCAGCCAACAATGCTAGTATAGGTATAGGTCCTATATGTACATAGATAGGTAGGAAAATAGGTGACTACTGGGTGGGTAAGTATATGGTTTATACACATAGAAGAAGGTCTGTGCTTATTACTACTGAATTATTAACAACCTGCTGATTATTAGTTATGGGTAGTTAGTAAAACCAGCAACTGAGCTGACCACCATGGTTAGCTAGGGAACTTGAGCCCAACAGAAAAAAGTGTTTCCTGTCCACCTACCATCCATCCTTCATGGTGTGCTGGTGGTGGGTGCTAATTTAGTCTGACCCCAGGGGTACATTGTACATAACACTGGCAGAGATACTCCAGCCCTCAACTGAACCAACATTTAAGCTAGTACTTTAGCTGTGTTGCAGGTTCCAGAAATGACAAAAGGTGCTCTGGACAGCAGCATGACAACTAGAAAATCCTCCTAACTTTTTTTTGATAATTGTAACATAGGTTGTAGATTGAAGGGGGGCCTGAGAATAACTGTAACCCCTGTTCAGAATTTGTTGATTGATTGTTACAGAGTAATTGCCCCTAGCCCATAATTATTGCAGCTGCCCTTTCACCACCCATATGTATATGCTTTATCACTAGTCTAACTTGGTTTTTGCGTCTTTCATGACCTAGTCAAATTCACCAAACATGGGTTTAAACCAGTGTTGTGACGGTATCCGGGTTGCAGGGTTGAATCCACATACGGGTTCAGACTTGGCAACACCACTGGTTCAAACTTCAGATTTTAGGAGGTTTGATTTGATTCAGAATTAACAAAGTCCAGGCCATGTTGTGCATAAAATTCAAGTTTGCCCATATACACTCTGAGAACAACCATGTTGGATGTTGTCAAGCTGGTAGGTTTTGAATTGTACACATACGATGTACAGTGGAATTATCTATATTATTAGAATTAAAAATTATTAATTATTACACTAAATTGCAAGTAGATGAGATCGGTCGAGTGATCTCAGTTGGAGATGAAATTGCATGTGTTTATGGATTAAACAAGATTCAAGCTGAGAAAATGGTTGAATTTGTTAGCACTGTAAAAGAAATGGTTTTAAATTTAAAAAATGAGAATGTAAGAATTGTTATATTTGGTAGTGATACTGCATGAGAGAGACAAGACCTGAAGCATAAAATCATATAATCAAATATCAGACTGCGTGCAAAGATTACTTTCTGTGTATATATGGATGGCCTGCATGAGTTGCAAATCTTTTGATGAGAATACTTGCTAGTCATTCACACTGTTGAACTAGGCTAATGGAATGTGACCAAACTTGGACAAGGTCGTCTGAATCTGCTGAATCTGAGGGTGGTCGGTAAATCGAGGATGTCTATCTTATACCTGCTCGCATCAATCTTCAACCATACATACAAGGTGTACACAGAATGCACTAAAACATACATCAGTAGTGTACAGTCTAGACAGAAAAAGAAGACTGCAATGGAGTCAGAGAGAGTCTTAGATACAGATGGCTGCCTCTGGAGGATATACTTTCCTCTGAAATGGTGAATGACAAATGGTACTATCACTACAAGGTCTACAACCAGTTCTTTTCCTTTCATCTCATCTGTGAATTTAATGCCCCATGCATTTATGTGTTGACCTATCAAAGCTCCATCATCACACTAACCAAGAATCAGGATTCTGGGGCGGAGGGGAAGTTGAGGCAACATTAAAAACTCTCACACTTTGATATCTGATGACCAAACACACTCAATGCATGTTGCAACTAATTCCAATCAAGTTTTACAAATTTTAAAAGACACTTGTGTGTCAGGACTCATTAGCCTAATGGCCTGTCAATGAAGCAAGGCATCAAAAGAAAGACACAAATCAAAAGGGCAAAAAAAGAGTTGCACAGTTTCCCTACTCCAGATACTCCAAGAAATCTGCAGCACTAACAATATAAGAAAGGAAAATTTCTCTCTCGAGAGAAGAGAGAACATCTCTCTCTCTCAATCAATCTATGTAATCTTCAACAATTCTGAACCATCAAGGTTTCCCCAGAAGTCTGCAACACAATAGAGTTATCTGTAATTATCACCCTATCTTTGGGCACTAGTTTGATCCTCTAAATCCTGTTTGATCCCCAATTTGAATGTTTAAGTATACAAAACTGGGAACCATTTCATGAAATGGGTATCAGTTCAGAAGATTTGCAGCATCCTATTCTGACAAGGCTTGATTTAATCAAGAGCATGAGCTGCAGTCAAGGTGTCTGGGTAATGCAAATCCAAAACTGGGGGTGAAACTCCTGTGACGAGCAATTTAGGTGGGAAAACTAGTTTGGTCCCCCTTGTTTTTTTCCAGTGTATTGTTTTCATCCCGACATCTCATTTCATCCTTGGTTTTGGTGGAACTGGGCCCCAGTTTGGGGTACTTTACTGAAAACACTAATTCTTCACACATTTTCCTGTTTTCTGCTGAATTCTGGAAGGTGATTAGTGTGGTGGTTTATACTAATAACTCATGAGTTGTACTCCATTTCCTCGCGATAGTGAATTATTACTCGCCCTGCCACAGAGGGTAGTAGCTGCGAGGGAAGAGGCTCTTATTTTAAACTGGGGGTTTGGCAGAAAGCCTTCTATCACTGTGTAAGTCTGGACTCTCTGTAGTGAATCATTAGCACTGGCTAAAAGAAACTTGTATGCGGGAATCTGGAGTAACCTCCGAAACTGTACTTGTTCATACATGATTAATGTTTTGGAGTTTGGAAGATACTGGACACTGAGGACAAAGCACTTCAATATGACTAGGTGAACCTTTCCGGGCAAGCAAAATTATGAGAAGCCTCCTCCTCCTCTGCAGGTATTGTGTGTATATGGGCATTGGGTCTGGACTTGGCAGTGAAAAACAAATACTTGAAAACTAGGAAGATCATATTTGAAAATAAACAGAAGGCCAAAATGTGCTCCTCTGAATGTATATTAATATATACAATCTATGTATGTATATATGTATGCAAATCATCAAGACAAAATTTTCAGTCAGTTTTCAGTCTGAAAATCAAAATTGTGATGAGCAGGGCCTCTTTGCTTCAGGAGAGAGAAGATTGGTACCTATGTGACACTTAAAGTGCTTGGCAAAGAATTCAATTTTGTGGAGAAACTATATGATTCAAATTTTATCGTTTGGTTGGAGGACGCAGAATGAAAAATAAAATGACATACATATGATTCAAAGTGATGCACTACAAGAGAATAGAATGTGATTTTTTCTCACAGAGAAAGCCATGGCTCATGACATCTGGGTTAGGCAATAAATTACATTGCATTATATGTCGCAATAAACATCACATATTGATAACCAGTGTACACTGTAATGGATGAAACCACAAAGTTTATGTCACACATATATAATGAATGGACTGCGACTTTTTGTGTGAGAAAAACCGCATTCTCTTGTAGTGGGGGGAAGCTACTTTCTTGTGGGATTGTTGGATGACAGTGAAAGAAAAGCTTTCTGATGTTGGCATGATAGATAGTGAGGTCATTGTTGAAGAAGATGAATATCTTTTTGGTGGGATTGTTGGATGCAATTCAAAGATAAAGTTTCTCATGTGCGATGATGGAGAGTGGGGTCATTGTAGAAGACCCCACTAATGAGAATTCAGGGGGGGTTTATTCTGAATTTTCTTGAACAGGTGAACTGTACAAACAAGTAATATTGGTCATGCTTTTTTTTCCCCTGCAAACATACCTAAAAAGAGCATTCACAACTATAGAAATAAAGTGGCCTTTGCAGTACTTTTGGATGAAAATATAGGAAAAACTACTGTGAATCTTCTTTGAGCTGGTAAAAATGCACATATTGGCAAAATGCTACTTTCCAGCACCTGTAGCAGGAAATAACTGTTTCTCATTGGCCAACTACAATGATTGGTCCAGGTGGTGAGAGTTAAATAGTCTCTCACTTTGTACAGTCCATCTTTGTAGGTTCATAGGTAGGGATGGGGGAGACACTAAACAATGCACACAGGATGTGCTAAGGACTTTTATAGAGGGCTGCCGCTGGGCATGCTCTAATATGGATTAAATAATGCAAATGTTTATTATGCTGCAAATGGTTTTGAAATTTCAGTGTAATTAGGCATTTAGGCATTTACTACTGTTTCTGGAATTAGGCTAGTGAATTGAAATCAACACATGAGACATGGAGTTTTAAGGTGCACATATACTTAAGCTTAGTCATGAGCATTTTGAGGATCAGCTTTTAAGCAGCATTGTGAAGTATGATATCTGTTCCTCCTATTTTGTTTAAGTTTCAAGAGTTAGGCTCACATGACAATATTTCTGAAGCGAAGCTACAATGTATTACAATTCATACTTAAGGTGTATTATTCATGCATGGTTCATGCTTTGAAATAATTGCAGTTAGTGTTTTTGAGAGATTTAAAAAAAAATTAGGCACTATAGATGGGTAAGGATTACCAAATTTCCCATTTAATTTCTGCCTAACTTGGTAGGCAGGTTTGAGTAGTGTACTTTAGTGGATTATATGGAGGTTTGGTTCAACTTGTCTTGCAGCATGGCCTACAAAGAAAAGCTCCATGAAAAAACAATAATATTCCATGGCTGGCATTAGACACTGGGTGGTGACAAAAGCTTTCAAGAAAGTTGGCAGAACATGGGTTGGTCCTCAAGCCTTCGAACTAAAAAGGTTTAGAAGTCAATCTTGCCCTTTTCCTCAAATGGGGACATCAGACACTTCAGATGCCAAATGACCAATTCCATGCCATTTCAGAGGACTTTGTTGTTGTTGAGGATATTGCCTTGGATTTATATGGGCTTTAGTTCTGCCTTGGCCCCTTATCTCCACTTAATGTACCTTTAGACTTTACCCCATAAGTTACTGACCACTTTAGAGCAAAAAAAAAAAGAGAAAAAAACGATGACAGAACAATTGAAAGCAAATTCAAGTTCGATCAATTTTGAAGCTGAGCATTGTAAGAAAAAAATATTTAAAAAATTCCAAATTGTCACCTGAATCAGGATATCAAGGCTGCAAAACTCTTGCAGCTTAACATTTGATAAACTGCAAATTGGAAAGAACTTAGCTAGTACTTGATTTTGGTTGCACGCAAGGATAACCAAGGAACCAAAAGAGGAACACCAGGGACTAAAAGTGAAAAGGAACATGATGCAAACAAGCACAAAATGTTTCTATGTTTTGGGTGGCATTCCTCGAGTGTTTTTTTGTTTTGTAAAAAAGTCTCCCCAGGGGCCAAGTGAATGTTGTCAGACAATCCTTGATGTTGTACACACATCGTCACTCTAAGAGGAGGAGGAATAAATGCATGACAAATTCACCAGTTCTGATCCCCAGCCAGACCCAAGTACTCCTTCCTGGGTCCCATTCCTGGTGTATATATCTTATATATATATGAGGACCTACTACTACTGCCAAGGCAGAAACAAGACAAAAGGGAAAACCAACCAACCCTACCTCGAATCTCTGAATCTCTTTCTCTCTTGTCTGTGTTCCAGTACCAACCCTTTTGAAAGTTTTAAAAAAACAATTGTACTTATCCTCTCATGATCCAAACTTTCTTTAGGTTTGGAGATTTGTCCTCTAATCCTGGTCCCGCCTTGCAAATTCATACACCTGCAAAAAAACACATACCAAGTTTGTTTGTTCTTCCATATAGGATTAGCAAATCAACATTAGTCCCGAGTTTTGTCAGTGTACACAGCCTAAAAAAATGGATTATGAAGGAATCAAACATCCAAATCTTTTAGCTGACATAAGTTACCTTTTGGTGAACAATTTTCTAGTGAATGAATGTGTGTATGAGAGAGAGAGAGAGAACCTATTGAGAAGGTCAAAGAACGAAGATATGTGATGAGTTTATAAGCTAGCTTTACTTGATAATAGCCTAGTGGATATCTAACTAAACTCATTTTTGACATTCTCATTGCATGTTTTGTACAAGCAAGAATTTGTGAAGTAGGCATGTTGGCCATCATCCAGGAGAGGCCTTAGCCAAATTTGGCTTACATGTCCGAGAGCACAGTAGATAATTTTAGTTTTCATTTTATAGTTTGGTGACATACACATCAACCTATTGCCAAAATATGGCGACTTCAAAAAAATAAAATCCTCACAATGTGTCAAATTGACAAAAAAATACCCAATTACAACAGGTTAGTACAATGTGACAATTTTTTTTCAATCCGACCCCCAAAAAGCCTTTGTACTTGTCCCAAGCTACTTTTTTTCGGTCTCCAAAGTTGCAAAATTTCGCCAAAAAAAATAAATCACTGCTTAGTACATTTGAAATTGGTAATGGTGAAGAAATATTGTGATCTATTTTTGTTCTCACATATGAAAGGGTTTTAATTAGTTGTGGTTAGTTTCTTTTACCACAAACAATAAGGTCTCTTTTACGAGCATCCAAGAACTAGCCAGAGTTCAACATGCATATCATGGAAAAGTATATTGATTTTATTTTTTTAAAACATTTTTTTTTCCATACAGGGCAGAGCTGCCCATTAATTTTTAAATTATATGAAAAATTCAGACTTCCATTAGCCAAGTCATTGCCATGCTTGGCACTAACCCCAGCTGGTTTTGCCTGTGTCAAATTTGTGCCCAGCTAGTTAGTTTCTGACAAGTGTAAGGTTCACCTTGACAGGTTCCCAATGTGCCAAACTTTGGCCTGGCTAAATCACAACATGCCAATGTTCAAATCCATAGCCAGGACGCCCTGTATAGGTTTGGACTATGATTCACTGATCTAGAAAGGCATTTTCAAAAACCAAGAAGGGATACATTGCTTACAACTCATATTAGAGAACAGGGACTAATGAACTGCACTCACATTTTGTTACACTCACATTTTGTTGGAGTGGATGCTCACAACCCAAAGCTTAGAAGAAAGCCCAACACATGATGCACACATTTAGGTTTATTGGCCTTACCTACCAAGGCAATGATATTGTATTCAGATTCATTATATAGTATAGTAGCTTAAGGGGTTTTGGCACCTAGATAGTAGGTTTATTTTTATATGAAGATTTTTGAAAGATGATATTTTGACTTGTGTTGAAACTTAGGATTAGTTATAGAGTTATGATATCTGGAAGGATTTGGGTTTTTTTTAGAGGATTTTTTTGAAGATTATATTTTTGCATGGTGAAATATTTGAATTTTCATAATTCTTCTTTTGCCTTAAGATACTTTTTAATGTAAATGGCAAGGCCACAGTGTGACTGACACACCCCTTCTTCTTATGAAGTTATTATTCCTCAAATTGGCCAATTTACTAAACACATCTCAAATCCTTTTAGTTGGTTACTTTCACCAAGTTTATGGATTACAAATTGCACAAGATGAAAAGAAAAAGGCACAAAAAGAGAAGCCCAAATAAAGCTCATAGGGAGCCTGCAGGGCAAGTATTTATCATCATAGGGTGCCGTGATTTGGGAAATCTCAGCATGACAAGCAAGCAAAACATACAAAACAAACAAATACAACTTTCCTAAACAGATACGTAGATGGGAGAGTCAAAAAGTGTCGATCTCTAAGGATGATACTTTGGACAAGGAGGTACATAAAAAAAAGGGTGAAGGACTGAAGAGACAAAATAGACACTCATGTAAATTTGCTCTTGTCCAAATGAGTAGGCATTATCAATTTGATTCTCCTCTGTTTGACACAGAAGAAATTTTTGATTTGTGCTCAAAAACAAAGAGGAAAAAAACTTAATTCACTACAACAAACAAAAGGTGTGTCTGTACATCAAATGATTTTATTAGATTATGCATGAAAATTCGATAGTTGTACATCAAATGATTTTATTAGATTATGCGTGAATTTGATAGTTATAATGAAGGGACCTAGTGAGGAAGCAGTGACTAAGCAGAACTCAAGTGGAAATCATCATCCTGTTGGGTGAAAAGTGAAAAATGCAATCAAGTAGAGATTTTGAATGAACCATTAGCAAAATTGTGACAATTTGTTGCACATGAGGAGCTCATATAGATATACATCAGAGATCTTCTTTTTGGGGTTAAATTTTTTTTTTTATAGATGGTCTCCCACCTCATCCTGGCCATACCTGCCCTAAAGCACCAAGTAAACCTTATCATAAGTATAAGCATATGTACTCACAAGTCCAATGGGACTAAGAGGGATCTTACTAAGAGGGATATAATTGAAAATAAGTTGCCTTCAAATACACTAGGAAATTCCTCAGAGTACTTTACAATACTAATAAGCCTTCAACAATCAAATTAATAATAAGATTCCTTGATTGAAAGAGGATGCAAATGTGAGTATTATGTCCATTTCCGTATTATATGCTCTTCATCTAAAAATATGCTTTGGTAGATGAAGAGCATATATTACCAAATGTTAAAGACTATTCTATTGTGCATTGGACCTAGTAAGGATTGTGTGCTTTGTTTCTCTTTTAGATTACGAGACCTTGTTGTTCCTCATTTCATCTCTTATTTTGATCCAAGTATGAATATTAGGGTTTACCACTATTGAGCTTGTGGATTTGCCATAAACTATGTCCTTGGGCCTTCTCACCCTCTTGTGATATTCCTCTGTTCAGTGTGTACAAATATCATGACATGAATGGATTCTAGTGCTCTTGAAAGTAAGATTTGAACCATACCTTTTTTCCTTTTCTTTGGATGAAAGTGGGGAAGGGCAGGTCGAGGTAGGTAGGGGTTGGGATTATGTGAGCCCAGCACCCACCAGTGTACCATCCATTGAAAACCCCTTATGACTCAATTGAGTGTGAACCATGATTGAGTTACCAAGGTTCTGCCAAGTTAACCTGTATGGTAGACCCTCCTACTTTCACCTCACACTATGTAGATAAGTATCTAATTTTCATAATTAAGTGGTTAGTCTGTAGGAAAGTAAGAAGGTAAATGCACTTGGTGAGTACTAGGTAGGTAGATAAATGTGGATGCTTTGTACTTACCTAACCTTTGTGGTTAGCTATGGGACAACATTACAATGAAAAAGCGTTTCTTGTCCACATACCATCCATCTATCATGACTAACTATTTGCGGTTAGCTATGGGTCAGATACAACCCAAAAAAAGAGTGTTTCCTGGTCACATACCATCCATCCATCATGGTGCACATTGGGTGCTGGTTCATTGTGTTCCCAGAATTGATGCCCATACCATTAGCCTAGGCCAAAACAGGTGATGAACATGGTTGGGAATAAAAATTGTGCTTAGTTAGCTAATGAGGGATTGCCAAATTCAAGCATTGTGCTCAATTTTTTAATTCTTTTGGGGGAGGGTGGGGGCTGTTGGATTTTTTTGAATTTTGTTACTTTGAATGTGTTCTCACCAAGTTCCCATGAGTTCCCAACATGTTCTCAATAGCACCTCATTTTGTCCCATATGCTTTGCCTAACATTTGACGGCATGGAACTATAAAGGTGGGTAAATATTGGGACTGCATGTTTCTTTGTTTGGAAGAAATATTTCTATATTATGGAGTCATCAAGTTCCAAAACCCATTTTTGTTGATAGGCCAATGAAAGGCTCATTGCCCAAAAAGAAAGTCTGAACTTGGAAGGCACCCCCCAACTAATTAATATGGATCACACTACCTAACATAACCTAATCATCATCATCATCATCATCAAAGTTGAGCTGTGGACCCAAGGAAGCTTATTGCAAGGAGAATCAAAGACAAAAACACTAGAACAAACACCAACTCCAAACCAAAGCTATAAAGATCATGCCAGGTGAGGGATGGCAAGTTGAGAGGTTGAAACGTGAGAGAGAATAAGAGAGGGCCCAAACTAAAGAGAGAGGGACCCCCAAAAACAACCAAATCATCAACACGTATGCTAAAGAAGAGAAGGATCATAACAACCAAAATCATCACTACCTATTCTAGAGAAGCTCAGCCAACCACAACAAAATAACATAAGCCTTAGAGCCTAAGCTACAAAAGAAACAAATTGTTAAGTCAAGTGCTCTTTGGAGCAAGACAAATTCCAATCACAATTCTGCAATGGTTTTGTGGTGGGGGACACAGCATGATTTGAGTATGGATCTCTTTTGTCTTTACTTTGGGAGAATTGGTTAACAATCTAAAACTAGTGTGAAGTCTAAAACAGTATGTAAGTGAGCTGTATATTTGTTGCTGTGTTTCGCAAAAGGTTCTATATTGCTTGCGAAGTGCTTGTAAGTTATGTTGGCTTTTTAGTTCATGTCTTCTTTTGTTCAATGTTTCAATGCAAAAGAAATAGGAAAGTTTGTGATGGATGGATGATGATTTCTATCTTGTTTCAATTTGGTATTTATTTTCTGAAAATTTGTTGCATGACATTGATACCTGATGATGAAGGCGGGATAAACAATAGTTCAACTGGATAGTAGATTTTTAGATGAAGTCTTGTGATTGAAAGCTTAATACTGCGACATGATCTCTACATGGTTGCAAAATGATGCTTGGTGGTTGAGCACACATCATCCCCATACAACTTTTTCCAGCTTAATAAGGTGCTTAACTTCAAATTTCTTTTCAGTTCAACTACAAACTAATTGTTTTGGTTACAATTTTAATGATTCAAGAAAATGAAAATAGTATTGGGAGTTTGGAAGAAAATAGAACATGAACAATGTCATCCTAGACACATAACTTGTTGAAGTTTTTGACATTTTCTTTTGTGAAACTGCAAGAAACCGCCGCATTAAGGTGGATGTAAATTCAACTAACACCTTTCCAAATGGAACGAAGCAGTCTGTTTTTTGGTCGATTTTGCAATGTAGCAAAAATTATGGTCATTATAGAGAAGAAAAAGTTAGCCAAATTTGGCTATATACACAATATGAAAATAAAAATACTAAGGATCCTTCTATGTTCGTGCCAACCTTTTGAAACATATCATAAGAATTTGACAATTTGATATCTTTTTTGAAATTTAGCCCATTTTTCCCATGAAAAATCCTTTGTATGATTGAAATCATATTTTCATGTTGAAATTTGACAAGAAAATCACTAGCAAGAAGAATAGTGATCAATATTACAAAGCTGACAAGCTTTGATTGAGCCATGCCTTTAGGCAAGGACTATGAATTCATTTGCAAACATGGCACTTTAGAAGGATCTTAGAGATTATGGTGAAATCTACATGGTCCTCAAGTGCACCTATACAAAAAATATTAAATTATTTAGAACTAGATGAAGACACTATTGAAAAATATGATTTTAAATTTTTTATAAATGCTTACATTTGGAGTCACTAATGCCACTTATGAATATTCATGACTGTAAGATTCTATAGTCTAAAAGACAATGGAATTCATATCAATATCACAAATAAGGCTTTAATCACAAATGCCATTAGTGAGTAGGGTAGGAGTATCCATTGGAAGGTGATTGAACATTTTTAAATATTTTTCATTTTTTGTTTGTTTTGAGTGATGTAAAGAGTTATGGGAGTGTTGAGATATTTTACATTATTTCTTTTTAGCTCTAAAGACAAAGCAACAACAGAAAAGAAGCATAAAACATGTCCAAGTCACAAAGTGTATTTTTAAAAAACAAAATGATTTTTTATCTTTACACCTCACATTTTTTTCACTTCTTGTCCATTTTGAGTGATCTAAAGATCTTTAAATGTACCAAGCCAAATTTTACATTACCTTTTTGAGCTCTAGAAGCAAAGACACAATAAAAAAGATCCATGCAAAAAATGAATGTGTTGAATTTAAAAATATCTTTTGGGATTGTGACCAAATTAAACATTGACCCAAATTTGATAACCATATCTTCATCATTTTTTTTGGTTCATTTTGAATTATTTGAATGATCATGAATGCACCAAGTTAAATTCTAAAGAAACCTTTTGAACTTGAGAGCTAAAGGAACAATGTCTTAAGATTTGAAGTTTTATGAAAACATAAATCAAAGACATATCCAATAACCCACATTCAATCAATGAAAGGCATAGGATTCATTTATTAAATGCAAATTATGAAATTTATTAATTAGCAATTATGTTTTGCCATGTGATTGGCCTATGCAACATAAATTAGGTAGCCTAACTAGGTAGCCTAACCAAAACCTAGATTGCTTAGCCTAGGCTAAAACATTTAGCTTGGGTGAGGGTATCTAATTTAAGCTAGGTAGCTTGAATGAAAGTAATGAACATAGTGAAAGAAATTATTTGGATTGTCACATTATTTGACCCTTTCACTTTCATTTTAAAAGATAAAGTCCTTGCCATTGCATGCCATTATATATATATTGTTAATTAGCACATTGCAATTTTTAAAAAAAAATCTACCTAAATAACCTAATACCTTACCTACCCAAGCTAGGCTAGTTTAACTTACATAGGTTAGTTCTGCCTAAGGTCTATTTAGTCATCATCAAATAATTATTTTTAGAATTGCATAAGAGATTCCAATTTCTTTTTAAATAATAAGAAGTAAAACCAATAGTTAATTTCAAAACATAAGTCCAAATTGATGTTGTTCAATTCTTGGTTTTCAAAGGAATTATTGATTGTGAGTTTAGCAATTTTCATGAAAAGGAAGAATTATTTTTTTGGAAAATTTAAAAAATCAAAACATTCTAGTTTAAGGCTCAATCAAATTTTCTTGATTATCGGTTCTATTATCGATGAGGTCTTATCAAGATAAGACCCATTATTTTGGGTTCAAAATTGGTTATGCATTTTAGCATTTGATAATGAGAAGATGAAAACCCCAAATTTTAAAATTTCATTGCTTAGTGCTTTGGTTTGGCTTGAAAACAAATTTTTTCCACCTTGGCCTTTGGTAAATTAAGACTTACATTGATCTCAAAAAAAGTCTCCACCTTTGTTCACAATTTTAATATAGCTCCAACATGCCATGGTCTAAGATTATGCATAGCTAGAGATCTTTATTGTCATTCTTTCACTTTTGTACAATGAACTTAGGTGATCCCAATCTTCCCTCAACTCACCCATTTGAGTATAGATGAAAAAAATTAAATTGTTCTATACACTTTTAGATTTACAACAAATAAATTGCAAGCATCTTCATTTATTTATGACAATTTGAAAAACTTCATCCATATACTACATTGGACCGTAAACCTTAAACCTTGGGTGAATGCACATTGAGCAAGCAATATTGTTTTCACATCATATTGTTTTTTTATGGGTGCTCATTTGTCATACCTATGAAAGATTTTCACAATGTTCAACATGTCTTCAAGACTAGAATGTAAACATTTTTCAAAACTTCACTTTCACATCATGAATTTGTATTAGGTGCTGAAAACATATTCCATAAACCCATTGATGTAAGATTCACATTGTACTAATAATTTGTATTGGTAAAAAAGACATTAAAAATAAGGAAATAAAAAATGAATTGATTTTCAAATTTAAATCACCGAAAATTAAATTTTTTTTAAGGGCATCAACCATGTGATAAATGTTTAACAAAAAATCATTTTCAAATGAAAAATCTCAAGAAATACCCATTTGGTATTAAATGCATTTCAAATGTTTATTGATATTTGATTAACTCAAACCAAATGGTGGTACAACCTGGAATATAAAACTAGCTTTGTTATATTTGTGTATATGATAAATATACCCCATAGTTCTTTGAATTTAAATTACAAAATTGATTTATTTATTCAAATAATAATAAACACCCTTAACTTTGTGAAAATCATAACATAAGACCCATACATCAAAAATAAAATCCAGAATTAAATATAACACATTTGGGGAGCAACTTCACGATACATACTATAATATTTGTCATGAAAATGCCTAAAATGTGTGCCCCATATTTTTCTCTCAACCTATCTTAACATAACCTGAAAGTTTGCTTAGGTTAATTGGCTTCCTCCAAGGATCATTGGATAAAGGCACACAAAATTTTGATCAATCACATTACTAGACACAATTCCAATATGATTTCTACTAATGAGAACCAGCAGTTCCAACCAATGTTGCTTTGTTTCAACAATTAGCTAAGTAGGTTATTAATTTTTGGGACCATTAAAGGTATCAATATGTTGTGTTTGAAAATTTAGACCCATTGGTTGTTAATTTTGCTGTCAAAGCAATCCTCTCTCAATTATCACCTTATTTGATTATTATTTTGATAATAATAATTGTTAGTTATGCATAAGGGTGGACCTATAAATATTTGTCTTGAAAACTGCCAGTTCTACTGGCTAGGTAGGGTTTACAGGGTTTTTTTTACAAATGTGTTTTTATTATATATGTTTAGGGTTTTAGGGTTGATAACCTACTTGGATGAAATTTCAATCATCCAAGAGAGTTATTAAGCTTTGAAAACTCAATACCCAAGTTGATAATCAAGTGTCTTCTCAATAATCGACCAACTCTGGTTCCAACTTCCAACCTGCCAAACCAGGTACTCACCCAACACTGGTTTTGACTCGTAACTTGGTTTTAAAAGTTCAAAGAATTGGGTTTAAGAATTCTTTCCTTAACTGCCATTCCTTTGCTGTACTTCTTTCATGGAAACCACCACCAGTCCTTTGAAAATCTCAAAAACCCATGGATGCTTTGATTCTCAAACTTTTCAAAAAACTGAAACCGGAGGTTCTGTGTTTTTAATTGGTTTTTCAAATAACTGGAAGGGGAGCTCGTTGTTTGGTTTCTAAAATCAAAAGAATCCCTGAAGGTTATGAACAAAATGTTCAAAGAACCACACAACACTGGTTGTAGTAATCCGGTCTTTAGACATTGTGGAGTCTTGGAATTTGGTCTAACATTGATAATTGAGCCAATCAACATCAATCAACCTGCACATACCCTAATAGAATCTGCATAAATCATGCCTTACTTCCGAAATACAAGCTTCTTTGCTTAAAAGCTCACGCCAATCATTTGAGCTGCCACATTACAACTAGTAAGCCCAGAATGTGCTCAACTCAAAACAGTGGTGGGGTTCAATTTGGGTCCAAACATTGAACTTTCACATGATCTGATTAATCCTCATTGCAAGCAGCCAGGTTTTGTTATTCTTCAGCTACCCAATCTTTCCTTCCTTCTCTATGATATTTTGAGTACTTACTACTGACCAGAGCCTACCATATGTGCTTAGCTAATTAAGTTAAACCATTAGTATTATCCACACATCCATATATTAGCAAACCAAATCACAAGAAACCTTTTAAAAATTGTCCACAGGGCAAAGTTGAAAGCCTCAGATGAAAAACAGAAGTATCTACAAAAGAGTTTTCCCCTTTGAGTTTTCATTTATCAATTGTCAATGCCACAATATCACAATATCCCACAATATTGATACATCAACAATAGATAAATGACAATGTTGATGCATCACAATAGGTGAACCACAATATCGATGCCATGGGATCAAAATAAACCTCAACTGGGATTGTGGGATCAGTATTTCAATGCCAACTTCCACTATTGTGAAGTAAGAAAATTTGTATTATTCTTCAGTTTTTGAAACACAAAATTTCATGTTTGCATAGGGCAAATTCAAGATTTTCTGGGTGGTCTCAGGGGGAATCTGAAAAAGATTCTAGTGGTGAGTTTAACAAGCAGCCCATGGCATAATGACTCTGTCCCTTATGACAAGTTCAAACTAAAAACTTCTTGTACTGGATCTAGAACTTCTCATATGATGCATTCATTTCTATGGGACATGCTCATCCATCGTATACACACACATAATATTTCAGATGTCGCTCACATATTTCATCAAGTTGGAGCAAAATTTTATGCCCTGATTATCAAACTAAGACGAGGGGTAGACTTTTTCCCTATAGACAGAACCAATAAATTCAACATCAATCTGCAAGATGTCATATCTTTTTGGGTGGACCAGAACATCGATTGTTACCATGGGTAAAACGACCAGACAAATTTGGGTCTTTGAGGGCAAACTTAATATTTTTTGGGCTAGATATAACCACTAATTAAGTTGTTACCAAGGTAGAACCCCCCCACCCAAAACAAAAGTTGGGTCTTTGTGTCCAAACTTAAACATTTATCGAGTTGAATATAACCACTAGTTAAGAAGCCTCACTGAAGAAGGTGAAGGTACAAGTGTAGGTGCTCATTCACCCTGGCTGTCATGCATGGTGTTGGGCAGCCATAGGTACTCTAACTGGACACTCTGGAGCTGCTACAAACATCAAGGAAAAAGCCAGTGGCCAAGTTATAGGTACTGGTTAGTTGCTGCTCTAAATTTTGTTCTTATCAGTTTGGCTTTTGCTGCAACAAAGCATGGAGGACTGAGGAGAGAGTGGGGAAGCCTTTGCCCCAGCTGTGGGGAAAAAAAAAACCCTATAGATAACAAATTGTGCGCTCTCTCTCTCTCTCTCTAGAGAAAAAGGTTTACACTTTTCCAAGTACGGATGTTGACAAAAATTTCAATGCCCATACAGGTAAATGACAAATGAAACAGGGAAAAATAAAAAGTTCCCAAAAGAATTAAAGAGAGCATCAGAATATTTGCAACTTTAATGACAAGTCCACAGGCCTCAACTTAATAAAGTGCACTATCCCATTTGGTGTCGCCATGCACCCACGCACTATAACTTTTAGTGTGTCTCTTTTATATATTTTTTTTATCGGTAAGGGGGTCTAGGTATTGTTTGCCTTGGATGATTCAGAACCTACTCATATTAAGTGCCATGGTGAAAGAAACACAAATTGTCTTTGGGTTATTTGTACAAAGTATAATTATCATGCCTTAATTCTAAATCAGGGTCTGAGAGTCCAATTTAACATTTGCTGGGTTAAATTATAGCCAATAGCAGAGCTCACTCAAGCAGGAGAAGGTTCCAGAACGAAGAGTATGGGTGCAGGGCCAACCAGCATCCACACTCATACTTCACCTTCTTGTGTTTGGCCTTCTTGTTAAATTGGACTATAAGATGCTAATTAGTTTTTAGTCAGGCTCACTTTCAATACTGTTTAGAGGCAAGTCATAAACAATTTTGCGAAATTGTTAAATATGTACCAATGTTACAATTTGGCAAAAATTCACACAATTGTTTTTGACTGATCAGAACTAATTCTCAAAAGAAATAAAATAAACACAGTTATATAATAAGACTCCATTACAAAATTTACTAGAGTGTTAATAGCAAGGATTCCAATGAGGATTTAGCCATAAACGGTGACTTGTTATTAGCACCTAGCAAAATCTTCTTTTTTTTAATAATCTTGTTACGTACAACAAACAAGAAAAGACATCTAGCAAAACTGATTCAAAACAACAAACAAGAATAGACATCTAGCAAAACTGATTCAAAACAACAAACAAGAATAGACATCTAGCAAAACTGATTCAAAACGTCTCCTTGTTTTGGATAATATACCTACAGAAAACAAAATCACAAAAGTGCAAAATTTCACCCAACAAAGAGAAATGCTGGACCCAATTACTTGATGTCTTAGAACCACGATTATGTATAATTGCACATTGCGGGTTGCCATTTTGGGTTTCTGATTTTGGAGGGTTTGCTTAAAAGCCTAGCACTGGGATTTTTAATTACCATTGCAGCTATGCATGTAGTAGGTACAACTGGTTCAGTAAAGGGCATCACTTTTTTCCTATACACATGTGGTTTTATGAGCAGTGCTCCCACTTTAAAGCGGTAAAGAACGGATTCTCAACAAATGGACAAAGAGGGGGAAAAAGAATTCCCTAGTAATAGTAGTAGTTGTTGTTCTGGACCAAGGGGACAGTAATAAAATGGCCCCAAATTCCGTAGAAGAAGAAGTTCTCGACGAAGAAGAAGGGAATACAAAGGGGCGAATTGGCCTTCGCTGAATTACGCCGTAGTAGTAGGAGTAGTTGTAGTAGTAGTTCTGTGGCAGGCACGCAGGCAGGCTGCACAAGGCGGGCGGCGATCATGGACTCGTTCAACGGAGAGGCTGACAGATCTCGAGAGTGGGTACAAAGACGACGACGACGACGGTACTAGACTAGTTACCTGCTAGTAGGTAGCAGGTGCTTTTTTTTTTTGTTTTGGCGAAGTCTTTTTGCAAATTGGCGAAAAATGAGTGTTTTTTGGAGTTTCTTAGTCGCCATATTTCCAAAAGAATCTATCATCTCTTTTAAAAAATCACCAAATTCTATCCTAAGTTGCAGAAGTATGCACAATGAATTTTTATTTTTTTTGTTTGGCATTCTAAGTAGGGAAAAGAATGGAAACCTCTACCAAATTGAAGTTGAATCAACAAAACATGAGGAAAACTATTAAGGGAATTGTGGGACCAATATTTCAATGCTTTATTCTAATTTTCCCATTGTGAAATAGGGAAATCTTTTTATTTTATTTTCCCATTCTATAACACACCATTTCATGTTTATATAAGGGAAATTCAAGTTTTTATTGATGGTCCCACATGAAATCATAATGTTCTTTTTTTTTTTTTTTGTTATGAGATAGCCAAAAACATTATAAAGATCTACATTTTATTTTGACTTTCATATTTTCTTTGTCGCCAAATCTGGCTAAATCATCACGAGTCATGGATGATCACCACTTCAGCTACATCACAAAATTGAAGAAAAACAAAAACCTAAAACAACCTTGGTACTACTACTAGGTAGCTGGAGGGACTAGGCGGTGCGGAGGGAGATTAAGGGGATTACCTGGGGAAAAGGGCAGGGGATGATGATCATCATGCGGGCCGAGGATCCTCAGATCCTCACTAGCAGCGGCAGCAGCAGCTGCGGGCCATTCTTGTAGCCTAGACTATTTGGAAAAAGCTGCAAGCTGATGCCGCCATTGAGGAGGAGGAGGAGGTACTAGTGTGTCTGCACTGCACGCGGGATAGTGGTATTAGCAGCTGCTGCTGCTACTAGTGGTGGTCTAGAAAATTATTATAATCTCAAGTAGTAGCTGCTGAGAAACTCGATGCAGCAGCAGCATTCCATCTTCGATTGGTCGAGAATCGAATGTAGTAAAGGATTGAAGGAGGTGGTTCCTGCGGCATATCTGCATCAATTTGAGCAGCTTTACAGTACTTCCATGACCGCCAACCAGCTCCATGCGCATGCAGCGCACATCCTTCGGTTTAGCGCAGCGGCCGCTTGTGAGAATAATAATATTCATCATCATCCTAGTGGCAGTGTTGTTATAGAGAGCGGAAGATCATTGCAGCAGCAAGACACGGCGCTTGCTGCTGCTGCTGCTGTGGTTGCCTGTAGTACTACTACTGGTGGTGGTGGTGGTGGTGTTGATGGTCATCATGGGTGGAGTACTACTGATGTTTGCGCCGCTGCCAATCATCATCATGACTCCTCTCGGGTTGCCACTCCTGCGAGTTCAGGCGGGGGCAACAAGCGTAAGCGACGGCCTGCGGGTACACCTGGTAAGCTGCTTCCGATTCTCGAGCTCCCGACCTAGGTGCTTCTAGATCATTCCTGCAGCTAGCGTTATTCAAGCATACGTACGCACTTGTAAGACCTTGATTTCCAAAGGATCATGCGCATCTCCTAAATTTATTGAGAATGAGAACCTTTTGCTTCAAACTAGTGGGAACCCTAGTCTCAGCTCGGCTGCAGAGAGACAGAATAGGTATGTGTGCTATTGTCGTTGCTAGAGCTGGTAATAATCACAATATCAAAACCTAAGCTGCACGATTTTATTCGTGAATTCGGCGGACTACATCCTGGAGTTCCAAGTCGTTCTTTGCAGTAAGTAACAAGGCTGTGTCTACAGCTTAGCTTGCATTTGTGGTGTTATCCATTGATCACCGTCGACTAGAGTTGTCAAAAGCTCAGAGATTAATGGCTACTGAAGCTGGTTAGCACCTTTCTTGCAAAATTCACATTCTTCTCTTGAACATAGATCATTTTTGGCAGAAATTTGAAATTGTAAGAGCAAACTGTGAGTGTAGTCTCACTAATAAAACCTGGGTAACATAATTTTCTGCTGACAGCCAAAGCTCAAACTGATGTAAAGAAGTTCAATCCAACAAGCCCAGAAAGGCGTACATACACAACTACTGTTTGATATGCTAAAATGTGCAGATCCAGATGCGGAGGTGGTGGCACTGTCTCCAGAAACCTTGATGGAATCGGACAGATACGTTTGTGAAATTTGCAATCAGGGCTTCCAACGGGATCAGAACCTGCAGATGCACAGACGTCGCCACAAGGTAGATTGCAATCATGAATGAATAATGTAATCGAAATTTCATTGTGATCTCCGGAAGTGTACTAGACATATGCAGCAGCTGGTGCTGGAAAAAATCTAGATTCAGGATGAATCCAGCAGTGGGTCCTGCATCTGCAGAATGTTCTGCTACTACGTTTTCTCGGACTTCAGTCTTTCTCTTCGCAGTGCACATTATGTTATATGACTCAAGCTTCGAAGTCCTTCTACGTTTTCCTGATTTGCGTGTGTACAGGTACCATGGAAGCTGCTGAAGAAGGCTAGTTTGATCACCCACAAACGTGTCTATGTGTGCCCGGAGTTGACGTGCCTGCACCACGACCCTTCACATGCACTGGGCGACTTAGTTGGTATCAAGAAACACTTTCGTAGGAAGCACTGCAACGAGAAGCAATGGGTATGCAACAAGTGCTCCAAAGGCTATGCTGTGCAATCAGATTACAAAGCCCACTTGAAAACCTGTGGCACACGTGGTCATTGTTGTGATTGCGGAAGAGTGTTCTCAAGGTACGTAGAAAACACAATTCACAGATAGTCCCGCTCAGACTAGTCATACAATCATGCAGCTGGGTGGGTATTCATGGTTGGCGTGCATGCAACAGGGTCGAAAGTTTCATTGAGCACCAGGATATGTGCAATGCTGCCGAAGTGCAGAAGATGGCCGGGAGCATGCAGCGGGGTGAAAATGAAAAGCAGCACTTAAGGAAGTCATCGACGACTTTGCAGCACATGAACAGTCCTATTATAACGGCCGGGCGCAGAAACATCCTGTCGAGCTGCAATGAGGAGAGCCCCAGTCAGTCCAGCGACACTACTGCAGCTCCATTTGCACATTCGGGAATCTCAGACAATACAGCTGCTTCTGCGGATTCCTCCAGATTGAATGAGCAAGTGATCAGTACCAAGACGTTCGACAGCAATAGCCACGAGGTCGACGCCGTCAGTACTGCTGTGGTCGCGGGGCCCACGTCGTGGGTTCATCACGAACGTCGACGGTGCAATGAATTGCAGCAACTCTTACCGTCCGCGACGCAGGCGCTGGATGAGAGATTGGGATCCTACTCCGAATCCGCATTGCAGGCATCTAGAACTCACCATGACATGAGACTCCTGGAAGCGGTCTCATCAACATCCCGCAGGTCTCATGCAGAGACCACTCGCGGAGTTATAAGCTCCGCACTTTGTCCAGATATGTCCTTCTCGGCGGATTGCAAATCTCTAACTCCCACCTGTTGTCGAAGTATGGACGACGCGGTTAACACTCCACCATCTCTGCAGTTGACGATTGGACCCTATAGTAAGGAGACGGCAGAGGTGAATATATCAAATGATCGAGGGTCGAACTACGTGAAAACCCTCCAAGCTGCTGGAAGTATGGACAGAAAACCCAATCTTGATGCAGGAGCGGATCACAGATTAAACGTGGTTGGTGCAATTTCCAACTACCAACAATTGCAGCAAGATCGACCGGTTGCTGCTGGTGAAGCTGCGCCTGTTGTCAGGTCCGGTTGCAACAAAGGAATAGGCGAGGACTTAGCTCTTTCATTCCCAACAGCAACCGCAGCTTCGGTAATACAGCCAGCTGCTGCTGTTAGGAACGAAGCACTGGTCGTATCAGAAGAAGCAGCTGCGGGGAATGTTACAAAAGCCGTGACCATGAGCGTGAAAGAATTTCGAACCAGCCAAAGATCGAGACTTCCAGTTCTGCGTGATGATTCAAGCACAACTACAGCTACTAGGACGCAAGAACCTGCAATCAATGCTTTTAATCAGCAGGAGTCAAGTGCTGCACCACCAAGGAGCAGTTCATATCCTCCTGTAATTATCAAGACAAGCAGATCGGCAAACTCCAGCTTACAATATACTCCTTCATATGCGGATCGTGGAAGCGGTTTGAAATCTCAAGTCGTGGACCTTGAGAGGACGTCGTTGGAATCAGGTACACAAGATCATCATAAATTTATCAGACATTAATCTTCTGCAGGGGACCTGCTCTCAGAGTTCATGTTTTTCTTTTCGATAGACACAAGATTGGCCACGTGATCTTGTGTAGCTACGTTTGCTAAAGTGTTTTACACTGGTGCTGAACCTCCTGGGACGATCAAGTTCCAATTAGGTGCAGTTCCATCATACATGTTGATAACAATGGGTTCACTACAAGAAAATGTGGCTTCTCTCACACAAAAAGCCACGGCTCATCACACATGTGTGAGGTGAACTCTGTGGTTTCATCCATTACAATGTACAACATGTGGAGTTTATTGTGGCGAATGTTACATTAAAATGACAATTTATCTCACAAATGTGTCATGAGCGGCTGCCATTTGTGTGAGAAAAATCACATTCTCTTGTAGTGGTTGGTGCTCAGTTGATTCAGAGCATGACTTCAAACTTGCTGATCATATATAAGGCAGAGACAACACGTTTGCCAGTTTCATGTTGGATGCAGCGGACTAGACTCGGAATGTTACCTAACAACCTGATCTGGTGTTCTTCTTGTAATCGACAACAGAGACTGCAGCTGTGCGTGAGGATTTGATTTGGGCTGCTCAAAGGACAAGTAATATAGTTCAACTGCAGCCACCTCCTCAAGTTGCACAGCGTTCGACTCCTGAACCAGCAGCTGACAATCACCCCGGCGGTGGTCGCACACAATATGACAAGCATGCACGTGGCCAGCAGCGGGGTATCTTCCAGTCTGAATTTCTCATTGTTCCGCGCGCAGTCGAACGGACAGGCTCAGCAGCTTCCAGGCAAAACGAATTGGGTGCAACCGCCGCATGCGGTGAAGCAAACAAGGCAAGACTAGAACAGGTTGGTTCGATTTTATCAAGATTTTTTCTTACCTTGAGAGCTTCTGATTCCTAACCTAAGAAACTATCACTCACTAAACACAGATCACTTAAAAACTGACCTAATTTTTCCTTTGTCTTTGGAGGTTCCTCACCAAGCAGAACCTTCGTCGGAGATAAAGAGGCTCAACTTACCCTAGACCTGCCATTCACCTATACTTAATATCGTCGAATTGGAAGGTTCCACATTGGAACACTTCCCTATCCAACTGATGATAAGATTGTTCCTATATGTACGTGAGAGCGCATTGAGAAGAATATTATTCCCAGAGACATATTGACAATCCAAATTATTATGCTTCCCTTTTGATTTTTCAAAGATTCAGGATTACACCTATAAGCACTGGGCCACTGGGCACACCCCTAAGTGGCTCATTTTACTATGTTTGCATTCAATTTGATTAAGCATAATAAGTCTGTACCCAGTTGTTGATACCATGTTGGGCTGGTGATTAACAATTCCTACAGGCGAGGACAGAAATGAACTCGGCGTGGTTAGACCTGGCTGCAGCGAGACGCACCAAGGAGCAGGCGCGACTGGAGAGTACCGAAGCCCAAAACGAGATCGCACGAGCTGAAGTTTTAAAGCGCGAAGCGAGACAGCGGATCCAACAAGCGTCCGCTGAGAAAGAATACGCAGACCACGCCAGAGACGTGGCCAAACGACAGATGGACATGGCAGAGGCCGAGCTTGCAGATGCGAAACGAATGCGCGAGCGGGCTCAAGCTGAGATCGACACATCGAGACTAATCCTGAAGGAGCAATCCGATCAATGCAGCTCCGTAGACGCGGCGATTATCAGGGCTAGCCCCCGTGATAATCAAACCTTGCGAAGTTCATGCTGCAGCTACGTCTGTCAAGTTTGCTGCAATTCAGACCAACCGGTGGGCAGGGACTTGTCTTTGGGGTTGCAACAGACTACAACCCATAAGTCTATACCAGTGCAGCCTGCCTTCGTTTCCTCGCATTGGCCAGGAACAAAAACGGATCACAAGATTCTCCTTTTACAAAACGCTTCCAACGAAATCGGCAATAGAGCAGCTGCTGCTGCAGGTCTTGTAAACTACCTCACAGTGCGGGAAAATACGTTCGACGCCGTCGCCAGCTCCAAATACGGTGACAATGATCATAACCCCAGTACTAGGCTCTTATCCCACATGATAGGGGAGTCATCAGCTGCATGCCGCAGGTGGTCAGCTGCTAGTCTAGCAGGAGTTGCAGCAGCAGGCCGAGATGGCAGATGTAGTCCTGGGCTTTTAGCAGCCAACAGTATACCAGCTACTTTTGCAACTAACATGAGCTGCACTATAGAAGCGACAGGTAGTGTGAAACCTAGAACCAGCACTGATCATCATTCTCAATCTGGAAACTAGCTAGCTGAGGCAGCGAGCATTAATTCCAAGATTCATGACTCCTGCAGTATCTAGATTCTAGACACATGACTAGAACCGCTTGGGCTCATCTAGGTTTTAGATTCTTCGTTTCCATTCTCTTGATCTCCATTTTATCAAAGCTGCCATGCATCGTCCCCGGAGGAAAACCCCAAGAATTTTCCGAAGACAATATGTATTAAAACGCAGGTCAGTGAACTGGTGAACTGTGATAGCTGCTGGATCCTTGAATTAATGTTAGCTAGATACTAATATCTAGAGCAAGCTGGGTGTTAATGCTTCCTGCACGCTACTACAGGTCTTATAAATCTGCGCGTTGAACACTTAGAATCAGCAGCTTGAACATGAGTTAACCTGCATGACAGCGAGCTGTACTTAGAGCAGGATCCATAAATTATTTAATCACGCCTACATGTAAAGCTCAGTTGCTCGTGTACATTCATGAACTTTGGGTCTGAGTCTGTAGTTCATAAAAAGTGTTTCAACGTTTTTCTACAAAAAATATCCGGTCAGCTGGCTCATGTTCATCGAGTCCTTATCTATGGAGCTGCAGAGTGGGTCTAAAGACAGACTGAATATATAGTCAACTGTTGCAGCTAGCTACAGCAATAAGTCGACATTCAATCAGTCAAGTCAAGGAAGAACGTACGTAGATGTATGTCGGATGTCTAGATCATCATCAGCTGGGTGCTTTCCATTGACAAGCTAGCGGCCATGAAAATTTTGCATCACATGCAAGCTTTGCTTTGCTGCAAGCGGACTAGTAGTGCAGTAAGTCTATTTTGCAAACACAAGTTATAGCTAAAAAGGCGCGATCACCAAGATCATTGATCTAGAATGTAGACTTTTAATTAAGGACTTTTTGTACGACTCCCTGTGTGCAATGTGGGAAATCTATGAGTTATCCCTGTTAGAAATTCCTCTTAGAACCAATGTCGAAAGCAAACTTGGTTACCCCGAATAAGTGTTTTCCAACCAGGAAAAAATTACCAACTTCCCCTTCGACATTGGTTCCCAGCACCCTTCTAGATGACATAATTGAATTGTCCCTGCGAGGCTCCCTGGGAATGTTGCAAAACTCCCTGTGTTGCACAATTTCCAGTTACTTCCCGTTTTAGTCTATTCTTGGAGGTAAAGTTACACAATTTTCCCACAAGGGAATCATCCAGCAGCTCCCTGTCTGATTCTGAATATACACCTGCAGGCATATTGTTGAAGCTGGGTTGACTTCGAACAAAAGTACGTAGTCAATTACAAGCCCCCAAGCGGCCCTCGTATCCAAGGGATCCGGCCGACGTACAACACAATATCATAGTCTACGAGCTAGACTCTGGAGGAATGTCGGCGCTGCTCTCTTCGAGACTGCAACAATATGCAGAAGCTTGTCCTTCACGTCGTATCGACATCTTATATGACATTAGATTGAAATTATATATATGTCGCTCGGTTCGTTCTTCCTTTCTTAATTTCTTTCTGAGAAGGCAATTGAAGATTTTTTTTTTTGGTTCCTCGACGCCGTGATGGCCTCAGGATACTATTTTTAAACAGTGCGAATCTAAAGAATTTCTTGTACTCTTCTGCTTGCTGTGACCATTTTGAAACATATGTAAGATTAGTACCCCTGCGTCACGGCGCAGCTTCTAGTATTGTCCAGATCACGAACTAGTAATTTGTATCTAGCTAGGCGGCCGAAACAAGTATACAAGACGCTGTGCGACTGACCAGCTGGTCCAATTAGTTACGACTTATGTTAGAACGGATGATCGATTGAGGTCCGGCGTAATATCGCTGAACAATCATCCGTTTGCACCTGAGTTCACGCCATTCGAAGTCGACGAGCTCCGATATTCAGGACAGCTAAAACATCTAGATACAAATTATAGCAGCTGAATATCATCTCCTGAAATAATGTTGCAGACAAAGGACAGATAGGGATCCAGAGGACAGATAGGGGTCCAAGCACGCTAATAGGAGCCAACAGGTGACTACTTGAAAAAAAAATTGTGTGGATACTTGCGGAATCTATAACCTCAGAGTCCAATAATTGGATCCCAAGTGCTGTCATTAATATTGTTTGGAGTAGAAGTGCAGTGACAGGATCACACGAAATTGGCGATCACCTACAAGCTAGCTGCTGCTCTAGTCTCACATACATTGTATGCACAAAGTAGAGGTGTCGTGTTAACGGATGGCCCCTGCACACTGAGAGTCGACGGTTATAATATCCAGAGAATTGCAAACTTGTTACGACCTGGGCCAGCTTGTCACAGTTTGCGGTTGCCCCACAGATTGATTTAATAGCTAGCAGCAGCTCAGGCAGCTGCCTGAAAGCCGCTTGTACGTGAACCTAGGCTAGTTATATGACTGCACATCATCACTGAACTATTATAGTAAGTACACGTAATTGGACATGTAGGCTTCGTGCTGTAGATACTGTAGTATACTGTGAGTGTTTTCGTGTGATGCTAGTACACTACAATTGATGGAATTAGTCGACAATTAGTAATCCACACGCGGAGGGCTGTTGTTTGACGGACACAAGGGACGTTCTTGGCATTGATCCCAGCTGTAGTTTCATAACCCGCGAATTGAGACTCGAGGTTTCAAATGATATATGTGTAGTTACTTTTGTACGTCGTTAGGTATGTTATTTCAGATCTCCAGGAGGGAAGACTGGTAACAAAGTTGATTTCCTAAGTTGTTGCTCTGGTTAACCGCTTGTAACGTTTCTCATGAGTTCGGAATTACACGAACTTGTTTGAACTTTCAACAGAGATAGCTTTTCGGCCGATCTAGTCTCAAAAATTCTTCACAATTTAATAGTCTCAGGGTCTCTGATATTTCTCTTGAACTTGGGAAATCTTTTCATTAGGCTGCAGTGATCACAGATTATGTAATCATAGCAGCTTTCCATTAATTTTTTTCAATTAGCTGTGCTCATAGTCATCTCACAGCCCTATGCCCTATGGGCCCTGCATTGACCAATTGCAAGAGGTGTCAGTCAATTGTGACCCACCATACAATGACATCTATCTTTTTGTCCATGAGAACATCTTTTCCAAAAGTTTCTGACAGGATTATATATTTTCAACGCATATGCAGCTCTTCAATGGAAATTGACTGACCCTGCAGCAAGAAACAAGACCCTATGTGATCAGTGGCTTTCCAATAGGGTGCTGTGATCAGTAGGGCGCTGTGATCAGAGCACGCAGTGTGTAACTTTGATCATAGCAGCCTAATGGAAAGAGACCCTTAGTACTAGACATCGTGCAAGCTTTCAAGACATGATGATCATCAGACGCATCCAAAATTGTGAGCATTAAATTTTGCACAAAAAATTTCTTTTTCCGGAACTTAATACTAGATAGATATACAGTTTTTGCCCACGATTGAGAGAAAAGTTTCTAGGTTCAAGTGCAAGCTCAGCTAGTATACGCAGGGGCCCTCCCTAAAATTACCTCGAAGACGTCATTACCCCGCCCCCTGACTCTGCACACCGCCTTTTTGTTTTGTCACAGAGTATGCACCTATGTTCAAATCATCATGAACCAGGACACAATTGGGTATTCCTGATTATTTCCGGAATCTGCACGTACTCGTCTGCATATATACATGCAGCATCTTCAAACTTTCGTTGAAACAACAGATTACGCCAGCTTACACTACTGCAGCTGCAAAGGTCTAGAGATTTTTCAAGCAAAGCTGCGCGGGGCGGCCCCAAGTTTGTGCACAGTCCAAAGCGAGTACTCCAGAATCAGCAGCTCTTTTAAGATGTACTCCACTCTCGGAGTCAACATATTCCTTGTCCAAAGTTGCAAGCTCGAGCGCCCCCACAAAGGCACCGAAAGGGCTCATCAAAAAGCTTCAACCTTCAACAAAAGAATTCCAGAGAAAAATTCAAGTCTGATGAAAGAACTCGTAAAATGCAGCCTTTAAGGATCCCCGCGCGCGGGTCCTTGCACAAAAGGGGTGGGGGTGGAAAAAAAGTGTTTGACAAACAAGCACTTTAAACTCGTCGCAGCACGATTTCACTTTCCCAACAGCATCAGCTGCATGTAGCTACATACTACCGGGGATATGAGATACATGCTGCAACGCAGATTGCGTATAAGCTGCTGTGTCTAGACTTGCAACAATTGGCTCGTTAGACTTGGGTATAGGGGCTAAAGACTAATCGAATCATCTAGTAAGAACAATTTTGTTTGAAGTAGATCATGCCACGTTCTCGAGCAGCTAAAAGCCCATATTTAAAGGTCTTCATGAATCTTGAAGTAGGTCTTCCTCACAGTCCAATCTACTTCGTCCAAAGTTATCTCAAAAATCAGAGTGCAAGATCTTCTTCCTTCCTCAAAAGTCCAATCTTCTTTCGTCCTGAACCTCAAGGTCCAATCTTCGTCCTTATCTCATAACTCAAAGTGTAACCTTCTTCGACCTCAAAGTTGCAATTTTCGTGCTTACCTCATAATATTAAATCAAAGGTGGCAATCTTTGGCTTTTTAGATTGCAGGTATGGTTCAATTCCAGCTTTGGAACCGAGCTCAAGTCTTTCTAAAAACAACCAAGCTTATCATCATCATCATCATCATCATCACCAAGTCTTTTTTCTTTTTTTTTTTTGGTTCCCCTTTGAACACTGAAGTAAAGCTTGGAAAGCATAAAAGATTATATATGGGAATTTCTACTTTTCTCTTCCATCTCCGCCCCCCCCCCCTCCCTCTTCTCCTCACTGAAATTGTATAATATATTTCTACAGTGGTAATAACATGTAAAGTGCTTTATTTGATTGAGTCTTAACCAGTGTGAATCTTGTTTTCAAAAAAATTGGTCGTTTTTTCTCAACAAAACATTGCTATTTTGTTTTGGAATAAAAAGATTTTTCTAAAGTAAATTTCACTAATTTTGAGAAGCTTTTCGAAATATTCGCCCAATGACTATCACAATATTGAAAACAAAAAAGAAAGAAAGAAAGAAAGAAAGAAAGAAAAAACTCCGGTCTTGATTGTCGCTATTGTATGTATATGTCCATTTTAGCAGTGAGCAGCAGCTTTACTTCAGTGGGGAAAAGTTTGGAAAATACATCATTGCGTCGCCGCCTTAATGCATGTCTGGTGTTTAGCCTCCACTGAATTGATAAGCTTTACCGTCCAAAGGAAAAAGCCATACATAAGTCGTAGCCTTCCTTCCTTTCATAAAGTATCCAAGTTCTTAATTTGAGGTGAAAAGTAGCTAGGCTAAGTATGAGCAACACTTTAAGGAGAAAATGTGACCCCTTTGGGAAACAGGCACCTACTAGACTGGTCCTAAAAATTTCCCAAAAAACAAATTTGGGTTCGTTCTAAACATTATAGATATTTCACCCCTCATACAAGTATTGTATAATATTCAAATGCATCAAATGATAAACATAACAAAGGAGTTTTATGGAAGTGGAACTCAAATCTTAATGCTTAGATAACTCTAAAATAATTAATACACTGAAAAATAATTAATGCTTAATAAATCAAAGGCAGAGTTTACAATTTAGGAGGGTCTATTTGTGTCATAGTCCATAAGGAACGGTTATGGATTTATTGTTTGTAATGAAATTGAAGAATGTGTTTAGAACTTTGAGGCCACACAACACTTTGGGAGTTCAAAATGGTGAAGGTCAAAAATCAAGGAAGGAAATATCTTTTTGTATGAAAATATTTTTTTAAAAATTTGTAACTTTTTTCAACTTGTCCATTTTGATGTCTTGACTTATATTTTCCAAGACCTATCTTTAATAGAGGTGTTTAAAATAAGGTGACTAGATCTTGGACATGGAAAAAGATGTTCCAATAAGATAACATCAGAGTTTTCTCAAAATTATGGACTCTTCAAATGGATTCTTAGTCAAATGTAATATGTGCTTTTATTATTGATTTGAACTTGAAAACCCATTATTTTATAGCTAATTTGCAAATCATTTTATGTCATGAAGAATAATGTTGGGTGATTTTTATTTTTTTTCATAACCAGTTGTTCTAGATCTCACTCTTCTTTTATAAAGAGGTTCATACCTTGTTTAGTTTTTCCTTTCCTTCTTATGTTCAACCAATTTTTTCACAACTAGTTTTTAATTCATTTAGATTAATCAATTATATTAAGTTGATTCTTTAATTTCATTTTAACATTTTCATAGGCTGAAACAAATCAATAATCATTATAAAATTTCAATATCTAAACAAAAATATGTCATCACATTTTGAACATATACAAGAAAAAATATATTAAATTAGTCCTTTTAAAGTTCATCATGAGTGCAAATGTTTTTTAGGTGTACCAAAATCTTGTCATAGCATCATTCTTTTCTATCTTTTTTATTTAGTCTTTTTTTATCATGTAAAAACACATTTATGAACTATTATGATGGAATTTAAAATTATAATAATCTAGAATATAATCCTTTTAAAAATTTTGACAACTTTTGATTCATAATTTTTTATGGGATCAAAATATAAGGTATAAAAGGACTACAATAAGGACTAAGCCTTTTTTGTTCTTTGTGGTAAACCTTAAAAGAATTTTATTGTCTTGTGCAAATAAATTTCAAATTCATCTAATTCATGTTATAAATTTAGTTTAGAATCTATTAAATCTATCAAATTACTAATAACCTTATAATTCACTTTTGCATCATTTGGCTAATTTTTATTCACAAAGATTAATTTTTCAAAGTTATTTGATTATAACTGATATTTTTTCAAATTGGTGAAAATTTCAAACCTAACTTTCTTTTTAATTTTAATTTGAAAACTTATAATCCCTAATATCTATATAACTAAAAAGGTCAACAATTGAAAACATAATTTTATGTTGCCTACACCACTCCAAAAGACATTTGATATCTTTTACATCCAAATATCAACAATTATTGATTAACAAGCTCCTTTGTAAATTTGCCAATGCCAACCACCATCTTAAAAATGTCCATGCTCCTATTTTCATCAATTTTGTAAACAAAGGGAGTTTTAGCTTTAGACAATGGATGCAATGATGTGAGGAATAAAATAAGAGATGGAGGCCCGTGAGAAGGCTCCAAAGATCAAGCAATTTGCTCTGAATCTATAAATCAATAAGTTATTGAAAAGAGGCATAAAAAACAAAGATTTCCTACTCTTTAGCTATGGCCACCCCATGCTCATGACCAAATATATATATATATCAATTTCAAATTCTTGAATTTAGGATTTGACATCAAAGCTAACCTATAATGAAGTTTTTCTTTTATTGTATCTTGTCACAAAATATTAAAAAAAATAATCACCCCAATGGCCTCCTTCTTAATGTTTTTTGCAAAAATTGTCAACTCAATAATTAAACCAAAATCATCATCATCAATGATCAAAGCATCTGATAAAAAGATATGGTTCATTTTTCCCTTTTAACTTCAAGCTCATGGATAATGGTTGCATTCAAAACATCACTCAACAACTAGTGACACTTAAATTGGTTTAAGATGCAAGCAATAACAACATAAAAACATAATGTCTATTATAATCTATGATATATACCATGTGAGTGGAAGGGGCACATAGCCACATTGACCCTAAGACCAATTTGCTTCCTATAACAAAGGACAATGACTTCTCAAAATTAAAAGGTTTCTTGAAACATGATCACTTTGCTTGCAAACTTGCACAATTTAATCTTATTAATTAGAATGAAACATTTTGGAATACGAAAATTAAAATCAATGGAAAGAACCCAAAAAAATAACTTACATTTGCATTGTTTTGAATTCTTTTGATTGGCATGTTCAATTTTTTGGGCTTGAAGCGTAGTAATCCAAGCCTTTCCCTAACTTTTTAAGCCATGTAATACATTTCTACAAATCTACTTAAGTAGATTTAATTGAAACATATTTCAAGCTTGGCTAATGGCTTTCTTTTCAACAATTGCATATCAATAAGCCTTAAAGAAATTCATTGTGCTTATTTTCAAATATCCTTTTAAAAACTCGTAAAATCCACAAGAAAAAAATATTGTCATTAATCAATTCAAGTTTTTTTTCTCAAAATTATAAATCTATTAAATTTCCATTTTATTTCTATTTCAAAGAAGTCATAAGCTCAAATTTTCCCAAAGGTAAAATGTAAAAAATTATGCAATGAAGGTTCAATAAAAGGCCACTACAAAGTTCAAACATGGCAACTATGCCTCACAAACATAGGAATATGACATTCTTGACCATTCTTGACAATCAATTCATGTTTGAAAAAATTACAAAATAATATTGAGAGTTGCATTCATGAAAAGAAAAGCTCCATGAGATTCAAAACTTTTAAATCATCAAATTTTCAAAAATTATTTAGTAAAGGTTGTTCAAGACATCAAATCAACAAATTGAAGTTTGATATTGTATCCCACAAAATCTCTATTATGTCATTCTTGAAGTTTTAAAGAATGTCAAGGATTTCTACACATTTCAAACCTTAACCCATGTGTGAGGCATGTTTTATAAATATCATCAAATGAAGGTTCCAAAGTTAAACCAAACTCAAATTGTCTAAATAAACATAATATGCAAAAATGCCAGATGTCAAGCTATGATTTAATGGGCACAAACTCTCCCTAATATTGTGTAAGAAGGTATTATACATTCCATATCTATATACATCAAAACTTGAACTTCACTTTATTGCTCACTACAAATAACAATCAAATTTTTTTTCCCTTTTTTTTTGTTCCCATATGTTTTTCAATAGTTCATTATTATTTATGTCAATGTCAAATTTAATTTGAATTAATATAAATATCATGAACATGAAAAGGCACATGTTAATTTACCTTTTCATATTCATGTTGGTGGTTAGAAAAAAAGGAGTGAAGTAATTATAAAGATTTAGATAATTATTACAAAAGCTAATAAGAAAGAAATGAAATAGTTAGGCTTGGAAATAAGATAGTTATCTCATGGATTGTTTATGGAATTGTTGAAAGACAACCATGCGAAGAATTATGCAAAATCAATTTTTTAAGGACAATCATATAAAATTATATGCAAAATCTCCAATATACCAATTCCTTGAAATTTCTTGTCATTGGAACTAAGTGAGACACAATTTTATCTCTAGATTGTCTTGCCACACCCCCCCCCCCATGCAATAAAGTTCAACTTGGGTGTGGCCTTTCTTGGTCCAAAGACCAACACTTTGTCGACAAAAATGTCGGTCATTTTCAATTGAAATTAAATGATCTTGTTCCATCCCTCTTCTATTTAAATGGAAATTAAATAGTTTCTCAAAAATCATTTCTAAGCTTGAAATGTTGCTAGTGTGAACAATTGTAGACCTAAAAGTTATAACATTTCATTTGACACAAGGTAGTCTGAACTCTGAACCAGTATTAGCTGGTTCTTCCTTTCTTCTATAACTGGAGAGACAGGGTCATTGTGAAATTTGTTTTTCTGTCAAGGATTCAAGAACACACAATGGGACAAAACATGGAAGTGTAGTAGGGGTTTGTTTCTCCTTTTCATCAAAGCCATACCCAGCCCACAGGTGTCTGGCCAGGTCTTTGAGGGTATAAACTTAACAAGCAGGGTCTTTGTCTGGTTGCTAACCAATTGCCAACCTTATGTATCATACCATGCATCCGTTGTGAATAACATACCCTTCGACCCTTGTTGATAATTGGTCATTTTCTCAAAAACTGACACAAAGTGGTTCTGAACTTTGAAAGGCAACATGAGAACACCATTAAGCTTTGTTTTCAATTGTGGCAGAAACAAAGACCCATTCATCAAGCATTTCTCATTATGGAACACCAAGACCCTCATTCTTTTTTTAAAACACATTGCCAAGAGATCGAGATAAGTAAACCAGATTAAAAATGTGTTGTCAATCCTTCGTCTCTGATGAAACCCGTATTCAATAAAGGTGCCACAATTCCTTATGTTGGCTGGGGAAGAACTCAATAGGAAACTTTGGTTTTGGCTCTGTTTCACAAGATCATGTTATCACATTTACAAAATGATTTTAAAATTGAAATATAATTGCTAGTGTACAATACATTATAGTTTTTCAATACCCACTCTTTGTGTGTATCGACATATATCAATTATTATTATTTGTTTTAGACATGTATAATTACAATGAACGTGGGTTGTAAAGGGAAAAAAAAAACAAGAGTACAAATTCACTAAAATATTTTTTAGGGAACAACCAATGTTGGAAGGTTCTTGATTTTAGGCTAGGTTCTAGGTCAGGGTTTATGGTATGCAGACTGGAGGTTCAACATTGCACTGGAACTGCCATTGCAACCAGACCAAGCAATCAGCCTTATAAAACAATTGAATTAGAAGTTAAATTGAGGGTTCTTATCATCAATTTGGATACAACAAAAAATTGAAAATTGAGAATTTTAAGCTTCTTACTCACCAGATTTTGAGGAAATTTTGCATAAAAATCTGCAGATTTGTATATATGGCTTTCAGTAGGTAGTGATAATATAGAGAGATGCTTAAGGGTTTTACCTTTCACATCTCCTTTATAGCCAAATTTGGCTAAATATTTTTATTGTTGATTCATCATTTTGGATACAACACAAAATTGAAAAATAAAACCACTAATTTGGCCCCACATTCTGGCAATGTCCCAACCAGCAGGCAAAGGTTAAACATATATAGATTATGAGGCTGAACAAGGGTAGGGTTTTTATACCTTTTCATAGGTATAAAGCTCCCTCCAACTCTTAAGGAGTAGGCATTACGAACACAAGGTACCCTCCAAATACACTACAAATTTTCTCCAAGTGCTTTTACAGCTAGTGAATGTATCTGCTAATGTTATATTGCAGACAGATAACTGCCACAAGAGTGCACTGTCAACAAGAACAAGTTCATTTTGATGTTGTTGTGATCCTAACAACCTTGGGGAAATTCCCCTGTGTTGTTTTAGGCCACCTTACAATGCAGAATTTCCCACGCCTGGGGCCATGTGGGGTTTCCCTGTAAGATCCCATGGCCAAGTGTCTACTAGGAGACATTGTTCCAAAAACACAGCAGACGCCAGACTTGGCCATCATCTTATCCTAGGCCCCTTGTTTTGGAAATGCTCCCACCTTGGGGCTTTACCCTAATGAGTACCCACCTAGACTGAAGTAAAGTACCCATCAAGGATTTTTCTTCTGCAAAATTGCACCATGGTGACAAACTAGTTTGGAAAATGGCCCCCAAAAAAAATAATCTAGGTTTTCTAATCACCAAATTTCAGAATTGTTTAACATATCATCAAATTCTGTAGTAAGATCTAATAGTGTATCAAACAATGCATAAGTTTGCTTTTTCTCCTTTTTTTAAAAAATTGTTTTTTGTTTGGAGCCAGATTTGCTTTCATAGTCTTATGGATGATCACCACTTTAGCTACATTGTGATTTTTTTGTCTAAAATACTGGTTATTCACCTAAACCTGCAGTAAACACCCACCTAAGTAATAAGTACCCCACCTATAAATATGTCTAGATTCTGAGCTCTAGATGCTAGTCTGTAGGTAGGCTAACTTTTTGCAATTAAACTGCATTGTGGCAGCTTCTAAGTACGTTGAAAATAGTTATGAAGGCAGTGGCCAGTGGGATTCTCTTCTGTAGTTAAGATTAAGAACAAGTCCACACACACCCTTATTTGGCCCTCTACCAGTGTTTATCACATACACCATAGATAGTTAATTGTTAATGGCCCCACTCACAACATGGAACATTTGATAATAGAAGGTTCAAGAGACAATTGGATTGCAACCACCAAGTCTTTTTCCCCAATTTTTCTATAGAAAACATTTGGAGAATTTATTTTTCAAAAACTAGCCTTAACAATTTTGAAGATGCACCTTAAGTTGCACCTTTACAATTTAAGTGTGGAATTATAGTTGCACATTAAGAAATTTTCTCACACAATAGGTCATGATTTAACCAGAAAGAAGTGGTCACATAAAACAACTAGAGAAGAACATATTTGAAAGCCATTAGCAAAACCCAGAATTTTTTCACTGCAACATTGGAGTCCTAAACCACATAAACCTACAATAGTCTAATTTACAAAAGACACATTTCTCCAAAAGTTTCCCAATATGTCACCAAAAATCACTGGCCACCACCTAGGCCAATCATTATGAGTGACCAATCAGAAGTAGTCCTTTTGAATATACCAGGCCTTCTGGAGACCACTGAAATCACGCTATTCGAATCATAGCTATTATCAAGCTATTTTTCAGATATCATCATAGCTATTTTTTTAATAATAGCAAATTTGAAAGTCTATAAACTTATTATCACGCTATTTTCCCACTCTACTTCATCCAAAGTACAGTGTACAGGCCATTGTCCTGCCCTAATCTATGCAATGAAGAAAAGATTTAAATGAGAGGAGAGAGAGAGAGTGGTAGAGGGAGGTAGAGCATCTGGATGTCAGAGCTGCATGGTAATGATTTTTAGTGGGCATGCAGCAATTAGGGCAGGATCTAGGAAAGTGGGCTCAAGTCAGCGTACCCATTAGCCGAGGCTGCATGATTTAAGTGGGTTCTGTATGCATTCTCTGTATTGATGTATCTATTTTAAATGTGGGGTTTTCAATTGTGGTACTGTTCTGGTTCACTGTACCCAGGTTTGGTGTAAGTGAAGTAGTAGGCTAGTAGTACTAGGTGAAGGAAATGACTTAATTAGTACGCCCTTCTTCCCAAAAAACAAAAAAAGTTCGCCTGGAGCAGGTCCAGAGAAAAACAACAAGAGAGAAACAACAACAACAAACAGACACACGCCATAAGTATTAAGTAGAACAGCTTGGTTTTACAGTTCAACTGAACTGACCCCCTTTTGTAAGCACCTAAGAAAAACTCACCAAGTGGAGGTGGGTTGCTTGCTTGCTTGCCTGCCTGCCTGCCAAGGAGATGATGATGGTGATGATCTAGGAGAACTACAGAATTTATACACTAATAAAGACAGCAACCGACCATTTTGAAGGACAGCTCTCTTTGAAGGACCATCATGAATGTTTTAATCGTTCACAACTTCAAAGCTTCACCATAATCTACTACTGTTCAGTAGTTTGTAACTATGCGGCTCAATGTGGTTGGTCCTCCGCACACAGTTTAATAATCTCTGACCTCATTTTCTGTTTCTATTGGCTTTCTTACCTACCAAATGTGCAACCCCCAGGTGAACCGTGTAACTCTCATGTGAATGAATGAAAAAATAAATCATCCAAAATAATGTTGCATATGCATTGATTATGTTCATTCAGATGATGGATTTGCATCTTGATTCTATCCATCTAGTCGCTGGATCAGCTCCCTTTTCATCCATTGACACAATGAGTATTGATCATAGGTCTCAAACCTCTAAACAGTAGAATATGTCTGGTAACTGGCTTAATGTCCTTGGTTACTGGAATTTTTCTTTGGTACCAACACACCTCAGCTGTTTCCCATAACCAGCAACATCTCCCTAGGTACCTAGTCCAGACTCCATATAGAACCAAGTAGCATATCTGAATCACCAAAACCTTAAGTTCCACCATTATTTGCTGTCTCTCACATGCATGTACCCTATTATTTCAAAATTGGGTTTTCAAGATTTCTGATGTAGGTGAAATTCCCTGAGATTTTACATTCATCCATGTAACAAGCAGATTTGTGAAGTTATTAGAAAAATGAGCCCACAAAGAAATTACAACCCACTCACCTCTCTTAAAGAGCTAAAGAGACGGTACTTACAGCAGTTTCAAGAAGGAGATGTTTCTCTCAAAGATTAGCTTCAACTCAGATAAAAGTTTTGCCTTTCGTCGCCACATACCCAACCTTAGCCCTCCTAACCGGACCCCGCTCCCCCTCTCCCTGCTCCCCCCACACCCCCAATTTCAACAGATTGCCCACAAAATGATACTGCCTACTTGTAACTTACCATCCGAAACTGGCTGATGCTCCCATCATTTGTTCTGTCAAATGACATCTACTGCAAAAAAATAATCAAAAGTTTGTATGACATCCAAAAAAATCTTGCCAGTATCATTTGTTGAGAAAGGAATTGAAGTACTTGGAAGAAAATAAAATTGCAAAATTGGATGAAATTCATGATTCGTTGCAGTACATGATGAGTGCTCATAACTGCTGGCATGAGACAAGAGGAAAGGAAAAAATAATCTGGCAAACCGGTCTATTAAGTGGCCTGCCTTGTGGTGTCTGTGGTTGTAAGTATCTAGCAAATGCAGCAAGTGTACATTTTTGTCGCTTTTCTGATGCCATCACCGACAGTTCTTTACAACAAAATAATAAGAGCTATTGCCTCCTCTGCAAGATCCCCATACACTTACTTCATCAATAGGTAGCCTCCTATCATCATAAACTAGCCAACAACAACAAAATCATTAATCATCACAATGGTTCGCTCTTCTGGATCAAGCCTCAATTTTTGCACGTTCTATAATTTATTAATCCACTCACACCCATCATCACAGCTCTGTTGATGCTCGGCACAAATTCTCACATAATTATTAACTGTAAACTGTCATGTCAGATTTCAAGGCGGATGAGAAGCAAATTCGTTGACTTGCAATCAGTATTACACAGAGAGCAATATGTGTAAGGAATTAAGGGCAGGTGGAGAGTATTGTTGTTCTAACTTTTGGAGAGAACCTTCTCTGTGTCCCAGACTTGTTTTTTTTCCAATTTTATGATGTAGTCAAACTGGCAATCATCCACAACAAGATTTAGCCAAATGACCTATGAAAGCAAAACCCTTCAAGAATCTCTTTTTTATCTCGGCTGCCTGTTGTAGAAAGGTGATAACCAAGAGAAGGTGGTAGCTGAGTTCAACATGCATTTTGGTAATGCCTTTATCCATTTTGGGAGTTGGGGGGCGATACCAAATTAAGGACCGAGGATGAGACATGAGATTCCAACCCCGACTTTCATGAATGGCCCCATCCATGGGCTTTACACTATGCTGTAGGTTTTAGCTTTCTTTTACATGGTTCTTCTTGTTGGAAATAACAAATCAATGAGAGAATTATTAGAGATGAGTAATGCACATGTATGTAGAGCTAAATCTTCAACCAACCTTAAGATCACACAAGTTGTTACAAACTTTATAATTCATCTTTAAGCTTTGGCCTAGACTTAATAAAAGGAGAACATCTCATATACAAATGTTATTTCCCCCTAGTGTTGCATGCACAAAGTCATCATCTCATGCAAATGTTTTTTCCACCTAATCGGGGCAAACATCAAATGTAATGAAATAAATAATTAACTTGAAATCAAATATCTCATAGGTGCAAAAATGAAATGCATGAAACATAAATATCTAAAAATAAAAATAACTTTGTAAAAATAATTTGATAAGATGTCAACAATTTATTTTTTATTTTTTTTAGTTAGTAATAGTGCTTGAAGGTCACCTTGTATTGTTCACAATAAGGTCCAAGCTACTTTTTGCATTAAGGTATTTTAGAGCTAGTCTTTGCATAAAGCCATGGCTGACATGACTTAGTTTGTGTTTGGAAATTTCACAACCTGGCAAAACTTGCTTAGAGAAATTTTTGGCATATCCATTTTTCAGTGTAGTTTCAACTAAATTTGCTGCTTTTTTGGAAATTTTCACCAAATTTTTGACCTCACAACATTGACAGAAGAAGAAAAAAAAACCTCTGATGTCCTTATGCATTTGTAAGGTGCCTGTGAGGCAAGGATGAAGATTATATGCATTGTAAGGTACCTACTACCTGCAAATACAAAAGAAAAAATGAGATCAAGTTTCTATGTAATACTACTCGTAACTACTACTGCCTATGAAAGAGGTTCACCATCCAGAGACTATTCTGTGAGTAGGGAGGGTCTTGGGTGCCAAAAAGTGAAGTTCAAGAAAAATATAACAACTTATAGTTGCAAATGAATATTCATGAGAATCTGAGTGGGCATTTGTTACCTGTAGTTGCATTAATCGATTGTCACCATGAGCATGGTATGCACTCCAATTGTGCAAACCTTTGTGCTCACTGCTCATCTTGTATGTGTTCTCAAGATGTGCCTTGTGTTCTGCACAGCATTCTGAACCTAAGTCTCCAAAGCAGCTTGGGAAAAACCAAGGTTCATCTATTCTGAGTCTCACCAATGTGACAGAAAACTTAGGTTCATAAAGCAGTGAAGTCAAGAACTTAGCACATGCTAGAGAAAAAATGGAATTGATACCAGGGAGTAAAAAGGCTGGTCAAGGGAGGTCTTGAATCCAATACAACAGTACCTCACCATCAACACCACTTGGTCACCAGTTCAGATCCAATCAGAAAAAAATTAAGTCCCAGATAAATACAAATTATGTAACTCCTAGGTTTCAGTTGGCTGCACATTGTGAGCATTCTGAATACCATACCAATGCAAATCAGACTACAACCATATCAATCATCCATTCATGTCACTGTCCACCCAGTTATTATACGGTGGTGAAACTCATCATCACACACCATACAGCAGAACCAGACACAAATTTTGTACAAGCAGCTAGAATGGGTTAGAACTCTCCAACAACAGACTGCCCTAGTTGGCCTTTTTCGACCCATTTTGATGGGGCAGAAATGTGTCAGTTATCAAGGTCCAAAAAGAGGCTTTGCCTGCCAATGTGCAATCTACTTCTTGTGTACTCCAGCCAGTCTTTGGAGATTCAACGACCTTCCACCGTCGTTCTCCTCGTTGGATCTGGATCATGACAATAACTTCAGTTCAGTGGTCAAATATTCTCACTGTTACTATTCACACCTTGGACACTGACCAAGGTTAAGTGTACTTGTGAGCAATTATGGACAATTGGAACTATTGACATTTCTGGAAACATGTTGAATATTTAGGTACTCCATGATGACTTCTGAAATGCTTGTGACAACATTCATCGAAGGAAAACAACCCTCCTGTGCCTGCATAAGAAATGTCCTTCCTTTTATACATCCATAAAAATTGCAACCTTGCACAATGCATATCTATTGGATTGCAGAGACACTGAAAACATTATCTGCTAACACTGCAAACAACCAGTGTTGTTACCTGGCATATCTTCCCATTCTGAAGCCAGTACTGCACACCAGCCCAATCAATATGCTGAAACACATGGGAGTAAACGGCAGAGACAGGGTATAAAAAATTGTCCACTACTGTCGCTATAAATACCTGCATCCATGTACAAACAAACATCTTCTCAACCAAAAACTCCAATCCCACCCATGTGATACACAAGTGTCCATGCACATTTGCTTCGGCAATTCCATGCAAACTTTCCAAAGAGTCAGGGACACTATTAACCATTGCATAACATGGTTCCAAGAAGTTATCTCTTGACATGTTTTGACAAAATTCAGCCAGACAGAGCCTGTACAAGGGTAGAAGCAGATGAAGGTGGACCATAAAAAAGTTATAGGATTGAATGGAGATGTGTGGAGTCCCAGGAGACAATGCATTGCACAAGTTGATGACCACTTTAGACAGGTGGCGCAATGAACACAACTCAACTAGCGTGCTCCCAACCACACAACTGGCCAAAATTAAACCTGCATACCACAGTGCATATTTTTCAGGTGCCAAGCAATATCTCTTTCAAGAAAATTCTCTCCCAAAACAGATGAGAACTCCTACCACACAGAAAACAAATATACAATCAAATTGAGTAGGATTCAGACAAAGTAAAAAGAACACCTTCGAAGCTAGCATCCACATGGGTGGTGACAGTGTTAGAAAGAAGAAAGGAGGGCAAGTTAGAGAAACAAATAACCAACCTATACTGCATGAAGGGAAGCTGTCAAAAGAAGTACTGACAAATGCACGCAGTGCAACCACAAGGTGCACCATTGTGGTGACATATGGAAAAACAAAACTCCAAGACAACCAGCAATGTACAGAGAATAAGCCCCTGTTCATCCAGAAGTTGAAAGTTGTGTTGTATGTTTCTAGCACAATAGTTTGCTTCCGCAAATAATTCCAATACCTGGCATGCACACAACACACAACATGGAACTTATTGAAGAGCAATAAGACAGAAAAATCAGCAACACAAATCCAAGAGCCGGTAGCAAATGAATTAAACTAGAAATTACCTAGAAAACCTCAAGTTCGCAGCAAGAGGGTGAAAGAACACAGCTCTTTCAGGGGAGCTGATCATACGCCCATTTGCCCCTGTGACATCTCAACACAAGCATTAAGGATGGGTGCCTAGACACACATTTTAACACCAGCTGCAAGCATGCTTGTGTATTAGTTTGTGTGAACAATCTAAGAATGCTAGCATTATTACAAACCATCCTTCCTCCAAAGACAACTAGTTTGTTGAAGTCCAGGGCATGGCATTCACCTGCACCTCACAAACAGGAAGGAGTCTGCAAAAGAAGAGACTTACCAGCTACAGCAGCCAGTGTCATATCATCAGAGTAACCTCCTTCCCGCAAACCCGTGACCATGCCATACCGATCTGTCCTGAAGTCTTGTGCATGCATCTACATAACACCATCACCTCATAAGGTTGAGTCTTCCTCTCCTCAGCCAACTCACTACCAATCTTTAGGAAAACAATCAAAATCCACATTCATCCTCCCTTCTCTCTGGCAGCTTCCAGGAGGGATTAAATAACTTTTTGTATACACATCCAACATTCAGCAATAGCCCCTACTAGATAATGACGAATTTGATCATTCCATAAATTAACTTCCGAGAAGATGAGTTTCTGGCATCTTGATACGCACCATCATACATCCACCCCACAAGAAAAATGTACGTCCACACCCACCTGTGGCAAAACCTATTGAGCAAGGCTGGCAACCATTCAATGTTTTGTCAAAGACAAAGAGCCAAACTGAAAACCATTTGAAAGGAGTCCAGAGGAGAAGAAAAATAAAGAACATTCACAGTAACTTGTAACTAGGAACCCTCAGTTTAACCCAATATTCACCATGCATAGAGAGAGAGGGAGAGAGAAGAAGGTTCAGAAAGCACCAGGAATATACCATATGATACTCATAAATGCAGTAGCTTCCCAGACTCCCTGAAGGTATGTCAAATGGATACCCTGTCAGCACAAAAATCTGCAAATTGGTGCATCAGTGTTCTGACCTCTGAAAAATTGGCACAATGCAACCAGTCAGAGAATAACAGAAGGGAGATAAAACTATTGTACTGAAAGAGGAAGAGATGAGCAGGATAATTTTACATAAGAAGTCAAAACTTGGGCCAATGGTCAGCAAAACCTCAGGGTATTTTTCCATGTGCGCAACAAGGGCACCAATGGTTCCAGGGCAAAGTTGCACATCATCGTCCAAGAAGAAGACGTATTTGCTGTCCTTGTGCATGGCATCCACACCTGCCTATCAAAGTTTCATCCAGTTATCACATAGAGGTCTTCCACAAAAACACATACACATAAGCATTCTGTCAGACTTTGAAGTAGATGGAGAAGTTTTAACAAGTGTTGCTAACAAACAACATCTGTCTTGGAAAAGAAGTTCTACCACTCTTGACAGATTGCTAATTATACCCAAAACCTGAAACAGAATATACTGACATGATGGAATTGCAGATTGGTTGCAGGTGCTTTGCAACCCTAAAAGTGGGTAACTGAAGAACCTTGTTAACTGGTTTGCCGAAGGTCACAAGCTATAGGAGGAAGGGTTGAACTCAATCAAGCTCTACCTTCTCTTGCTAATTTTTTTGTAATGCTGATTGAAGTATAGTGGGAAATACTTCCTTTGGCCTCATTATTAATTATTAAATGACCTAAATCTTGATAGTATTAAACACATGAAAGAAAATATTGCCAATCTGTCTCAGGCTAGTTTGTAGACAACAAGGAGTGTTTTGACACATTTGCAGCTCCAGTTTGGGACTTTTGTGCAATGTTCATTCTGCAACATTCCACTAGATTGACAGGACAACCCTTGATTGCTGTGAAATCTGTAATGTAAGAATAGAAAGCCATACCAGCTGATTGTGTATTTTTTGGCTGCATGTAGTTGAATGACCAGCAACAAGCACTTTAGCATCTATTTGTCCCTGCACAGCATCAGTGCTCAAAAAAGATTCACAACATATCGTGATAGTAGTAAAGTTATCTACCCCTATAATCTCATGCAGGCAAAGATGTGAAAACAGACACCATTGACTGCCACAGGCATTGTCAAGTTCCCGGTCACTCTCAAACAAAGGACAGGGTCTAATGGGCCAATAAGACCAGACAGCTCAGTTGACCACAATGAAAACATCAGCTGACAGCTCTGCATTCCTACTCATGGCCAAGCCACTTGCCCTCAGTGCAGCAGCACTCCCTTCAGTGTTCCCTTCCAGTATCCCTACAAAGCACCAGAGATATGGAAAAACCAGAGACAAACCTCAAGTTCATTGATCAGCAGAGAAACAGATTGGTAGGCAGGATCATCCATGCTTTCCACCACAAAGAGAAACTCCAACTGTCCACCATACATGGAGAGCACCTGCATCCCAGCATAAAAACTCATCAGCATGCATCCCAGCTTCCTTGTCCCAAGGTTGCCACAGAAGCACCCACAGGATCCAAAGAAAAATATAGCAGATGAAAGCATGTACAGGGGTTATCTGACCTGACTTCGCCAATTGCTGAGATTGTGTTCTCCAACTCCTTTCAGGGGCATCACAACAGAAACTGAGGGAAGCTTCTCCTGGACTGAATGCTCAAGATCTTCGACATTTGGATACAAAAATGCAAGTGCATTTCCTGCTGCTTCACCTTCACATATCCGCCGCAGTTCCTGAGCCCTAATTGGAAGCAATGGCAGATGAGAACCACCTTGCTCTTATTTATTGTTTTAAGGACACATCTACAACTGAGTACCTCTTCATTGAACCACACTACATCATCATCGTAGTTCCTGTTTGCAAGCAGAAGTGCATCCAAAAGCACATACCAAAAAAACAACACTGACCAGAAGACAGACAGATACACCGGACGACTTCTCTTTCTGACAAAAATATACATGGAGGCGAGAAGAACCTTATCATGGAATTGTAGATCCAGCCAGCTGCAAGGCATAAGTAGATCACACATCCCTGTTACAAGGAAACCCTAAACGGATCAATCCAGGGATGCATCCAGTACACAGCATTATCATGTCGAAAGAGAAAAAATTCTGGCATTGGCATAGATTCCCTAAATAAAAACAAACAAGCAACAAACCTGACATCGATTCCAGCTACTAACAAAACACACACACACACACACACACCCCACTCCGAGCAGCTCGAGTCGAGCACATGAGTTCTCATCCAGAACAGAAGCAACTGCGGTATCATTTTCTCTCTCTCTCTCGCTTCTACGATCCACAGGCGTTTCACAGTTTACAATCACGCCTCAAAACTATTGTAGTTCAGAGAATAAAGGTGCAAACAAGGGTGGAAAGTTAAAAGCAATGCACCTGAATCTGAAAAGCTATAGCAATCGGATGACAGCACAGCGCACTGGCCCACGCTAGCCATGAATCCAATGGCTGAAGAACTGGAGACGGAAGCTCCATCGCCGTCGCCTACTACGCGATTCCGCTCCTCCGGCGCGCGAGCACGTACGACTACGGCGGGCCGCAGCGCTGCTGGTGGTGACTTGCTGACCTAAGACCTAAGACCTCACCTGCGTTAAGCTGCAGTCACACCTAATGCTACCTCGGTGTTAGGAGAGGTGCAAATTTTGTTAGATTCACACCAAAAAATTTAACTAACATCAAATCCTAGGTGGAATCCTAGGTGGCACACAATGTTAATGCATTATTAAATTGGTGTTAGCTACCATCAAATCTAACAAAAATGTGAATTTTAACATAAAATCTGATGTAAGGTAATAGCCCTGAAAAGAAGCTCATAAGTCATGGTATACCACCATCTTTTTCCAATGCGCCCTACATGTCTTTTGTCGTTCCCCTCCTCTTCACCCTCCACATTCTCCTCCACTTTACCTTTTACCCTCTCACACCTGAATACGTTTTGGCATCATTTCATCGTTGCCTCCATTTTGTTCACATGCCTACCTAAACACTTATGCTACTTGCAAATGAAAAACCATTCACTTGGTGAAACTATGGCATTCAAACTTGTTTCATGACCTCGAGCTATTCTCACCTTTTAAACAAATGGGACTTAATATGCTACAAACTTCCCAAGTGATTCAAAGCCTTGTCATTTAAGATTACCATCTCCTATCTTTTGGTCTAACCATAGACTTGTCTAGTTTGAGGACTTAACGCACCAAGGCCATCACCTCATGCCTCCTTCAAACCCTCGCTTGCCAGCATTTATGCAATTTCATGAGTCTGTCAAACCGGGAGTCGAACCTAGCCCAACACTTAGACTCGCAACTTAAACCATCGCAAGGGCCACCTCACGATGGTTCGAACTTGGGTTTCGACTAGGCGAATCCTCACACTTGAAGGTCCGTTTAGATGGGCATGTTATACCTTTTTCTATCTTCTTCCTTTTTTTTTCTTTTTTCTCTCTTACACTTCTTATTGATCTTATTCAAATTCTATAAAAATTCTACTTTTCAAAACTATTCCAAAATGTTACAGCTACCCAAAAAAAATGCAAAGAAGGGGAAAGCTTTGGAATGTTACAACTTCCAAAAAACAATGTAAAGAAAGGGAAGGCTTTGGAGTGTCACAACTTCCAAAAAACAATGCAAAGAAATGGAAGGTTTTGGAATGTTGTAGCTACCAAAAAAACTGAAGAGAAGGGGAGAAAGAACTTTTAGTTAATGATGGTGGGTGGAACTCTCAATAGCAGACACATAGTGGAACAATGAAGTACACGTAGCAAAGAGAACACCACTTTTGGCTATGGGTACAAAAAGGGAACATATAAAATGGCTAGGTTTTTGGTACTATCATGATGATGGTGTGAATCCATCATCACAATGTTAAATTAACATTAACATAATATTAACTTCAACATTATTAATCAAAATTAAGATGTTAGTTAACATTAAGGCTAGCATTGTGTTTAAAAATTAATTTAATATTAACTTAATGTTAGTGTTTGGTGCTAACATTAAGTGTGATTGCAATGTAGAGCATCCCCAGTTGTGTTTAATATGCACCAATGTTGACTAATTATACAAAAAAAATCTAAGTATGTATTCAAATAATCATCAAATATGTATTAAGCCATATTTGGATTTTTTTATTTTTGAATAATCAACTTTATACATAAGCATCTAATGAATATGACCTTGTTTGGCCATTAAACTTTAAACAAAAATGAAATTTGACCATTATGGTTTTGAAAATGTTGGATATGCATTTTCAGTTGGTTTTACGGTTTTTGTTTACAATTAGGATTTAAGGAGAACCTATCATAATCCATTTTTAGCATTTTACACCTTGGCACTTTCCTTGAATTTTTCTCTCATGAACTTGTAAGTCAATCTCAACACTTTGCGCTTGTGTTATGCATTGCAACAACTAGATGTTTCACATTTTTATTTTGTGGAACATCACAATCCTATCGCAACCTTACTTTGAAAGAGTGTGAGGATGAAACTCACACTCCCAAAATGGGGACTTGGGAGTCCTCTGGGACTCTCAAAACTTCAAAGTTCGATTGCAGAGGTCAAAACACCTCGCATTGGGGTGTTTTTTTATATCATTGGAAAGTTATCAAAATGTAAATGTCAAAAATGGGTTCGCATGGGCCATTTGGACATGTACAACACACTTTTTGGCAAAAAGAAAGTAGTTTGACTCCCGACCACTAAAAATCGGGAATCGACCCAACCTCGATACATGCAGGTGGAGTGCGATACAGCGTTGGAAAACTTTCAAGGAAAGCTACAAGTTTGCTTGAGATCTCATCCCAATCAAAGGTCTGAACAAAGAGTTATGACCTCACAAAATCCCAGGAGTCCAAACTAAAACAATTTCATGACTCCTCCTTGAGAGTCCCAGGACAAAAAGTCATTCGAATGTAGGTGCCACAGAGAGACACAGAGAATACTATATGGGGGAAGGTGGTGACTTCCCCCGAGTCTAGGCCGTGGTGAGTCTTATGAATCCAGAATTGCCCGTGGTTTATCCTAGTATTAAAGGTGCTCCAGAAAGTGAATTAACCAACTTGTTGGTTGGTTTGATGCAAGTTCGAGTAAGTAACTAAAGCTTGTCACTCTTCCTAATCCCATCCCGGAGCTTCAACACACCCCTCTACCCCTTCTAGTGCTGAGCCTAGGAATGTGCCCCAAGTTCCTCACAATTCCGTTATTTGAGTAACTTAGACTCATCTTGGGTCTAACTAAGAACTTGAGAACGCATCAAATCCACTTTTGGCACTTTTGATCTTTGCAAATTTGTTGAATTTTTTTCTAAGCTTGTATGTCATTTTCAACATTTAGCACTTGTGTTACATATTGCAAGAATTGGATTGTTATGTGATGTAAATTCTATTTTATTCTAAAAGCTTTTTGTAGCACCAAATCTTTCAAAAAAATCGCTTTGAAGTTTGTAACAACCAAGCAAGGTTTTAGGTTTTTTTTGTTGTGATTTTTTTGTTTTGTTTCAAGTTGCATTATTTTTTGTTATCTTCTTGGCCAAGGATGTTCAAGAATAACTTGGTTTTATTACTTGACAAATTGGGAGAATCTTGTTAATTGGGAAAGTTTGGTGAATTAAGAAAGGTTGTGAGCTTTTTTTCTATTGTGGTTTTTTTTTGTGTCACATTGTTGTTGTTTGCTTGGTGATGAATGCATAAGAAAAAGGGCAATTTTGTTGGTCAATGGATCAATGGTTTTGTTGTTCGACAAATTAAGAATTTTTCAAAAAATTGAATTCCACAGCAAATGTAAACTTCACATTTGTTTCCTTTTCTTTCATTTGTGTTTCTCTATTTTTGGGAACTTGAAACCTAAGTGTTTATCTTAATGTGTCTTTTTTTTTGTGTAAATTCTTATGTGCTCAATGGTTAATAAAAGGGATTATTGATTTACTAAAAGTCTAGGTGGATTTAATGAAAATGTGTGAACTATTTCCATTCAAATGCAATCATCATTAGTCTCAAATGTCAAGAATGTCCATCATGTACAATTTGACAATGTGTTAAATATTGATGTTTTACAACTTGTGTATATAAAAACACAAGTTAAAACTTGGAAACCTCATAGTCAACTGTTTATTTATTGAAGATTTTTTATCACCAACGATGGCCTATTGGTTATGGATTTTGTGAACCCACAAGTGTTGCAATTCATAATTTGTAAATATGAACAATCATATGTTGGTGCTTCCACACAAAATCTATTTTCTGCAATGGCCTAGTTAAATACAACAAAATCAATTATATAATTCCCATGAATACTCATGTGCAAATTAAACATCTTAAGTTGTTTTCTCATAAAAACAATAATTCAATGAGAAAGGTGACAAAACTTGCTCACATTCAATAACTAGGGAAGAAAAGGATGGGTCCATCTAAATATGCAATCATTACATTTGTTAGCACTACCACAAACCCCTACCAAAAAAATGATGAGGTTTAGCACTAGTTTCTTGAAGATTTAATGCTTTATATTTAATGCGGTTATAGGCCCTTATCCACTTACAAAAATATTGGGTTAATTCTTTACAAATTTGTGTTCAATTTCCTTTTCATTCTTCTTTTATGAAAGAATTGTTGATTAGCGTGACAAGAAAACAATGGATTGACATGTTTTATCAAATCTTACATGTTTTATCACAAATTACAATTTTTTGTGAAGACTACATTCATTAACAAGGTCATTATGTTTGAAACAACTCTTAAATTTAACAACATCATAATTATTTATTATGGAAGGCACAAAATCTATGGCTTTACAACAAAAAGTACATAAAGCCCAAGTGTGGGTTATTACTGAAACAATCACATCTATTTTGAATCATGCTATATTGGTGTGTGTGATGAGTCAATTCAAGGCCATGAGTTATTGTTAAATACCTTGACAACAATTATTACATTTATTAAAACATGGAAGTTAAACTATTGCAACTTTTTAAAAGTTTTGAAATGTTTGACCCATTTGACCTTAAGGTCCTCCTTTTGCAAAGCAATATGCGATTGGAGGTTATAAAGGCAATCAAACCTTTTTTGGAGCTTATGAAGTCATTTGATGCACAACAAGCTTACAACATGATGGCCATCATGTTGGATCTGTGCTTCAATTTTTTATGTGTTATGAAAAACTTGGTGGGATGTGGGAATACAATCCAAATGAAATCTAAATATGAATTCGAGATTGTTATTCCTCCTTTAATGCTGTGCATTAATAAGTTAGTAGAACTGTATTGTTAAAACATTTGTTACAATTGTAATTGATGTCATGGAACTAAATCTTGAAGAAATTATATTTACTGCGGGGGCTTCAAATGAAAAATCTTTGTGAACATTAATTACCAAAGAATTATTCTGACTTAGGATGTTTTTTATTCCCCCATCTACATGTGCATCTAACCACTGCTTGCTTTGCAAAGAAAGTTAGGTTGTACTTTTGTAACCATATTTGGAAATTTGATATGCATAACCTTTGTGCACACCTATTCTATTTTGAAGATTGAAAACTAGCCTTTCCATAATGAACAAAGGAATTTTTTTTAAATGAATGTGTAATTGACTAGTGTTGTAAATTGAATTTTTTTAATGTATATCTTTCCTTGTAAATAAAAGAACATGTTTTATTGGTATCCAAAGGACAAGTCTAAAAGTTAATAACAAAACAACATTGGTGTGTACCCCATAAATTTTTTTTTGTGCATCCAAGTTTAGTTATTTACTTTGTTGCAACCCCATCCATAAAGTTAAAACTGAAATTGGGAATGGGTGGGAGATGATTAATAGCAAACCACCCAAACCAATCATTATGATTGGCCAATTAGAAACAAGGAACAATAGTTAAATCATATTTATTACTTCTTTTGATAGGTGCAAAAATTTGTTGGTTTTTACCAACCTTAATAAATTATGCAAAAATGTTGGGCCAAAATCATTTTGTTGAGTCAAATTAACAAAATATTTTGATTTTTCTTCATCCAATTTTAATGTGCAAAATCACATATCAAACATTTTTGGGGATGTTCTTATTACCACTATTATAGAACTTGTCCCTTATCCACTATGCAATTCCACCTATATTTTGCAAAATGAAATGGACATCATTGAAAGCATAGGCTCTCATTAAAACCACTAAGTTGTGACTATTGGTGGACCATTTCCACCAAAATTCCACCTCACAATGAGAAATAATGGATTTTTAGTGGGATGATTTTATTTCTAAAATATTTATGGTTTGAAGTGTTTTAGCAAAAAATTCATAGGTAATGAATTGACTCATGTGATGCACTATCATAACTACCCAAATTGAATTCACACTTTAGGTATGTTTCACTATTTGTGACCAATTGTAGTTACTAACATATGTATGTCTTTGTAGTTGAATTGTACCATCCATGTGCATTTCCAAAGGCAATGTATGTACAATAACATTCTAGGAGATATTGATTCTTAATGAACATCTACTCATGATTAAACATGTTAATTATATTTTGACAATCATATTGTTGGTTGACCTTGTAAAGGTTACACAAGCCTTGGACCCAATTAGCACATAATTGTAATTGCCAAATCATACTTATGGGGTTGTTTGAGTACACATGTTCATATTGCCCTCTAAATGTCCACCATAGTAACTAAATTTTTCAAATCAACCAAGCAGTTAATTTCTAATTTAACCCACCTTACAAAAGGGGCAAAATGTAGATGAACCCAAATGCCAATCATATGTGCCAACTATAAATACCTTGCCCATGATCAATAAATCATGTAATTTAGCTAATGAATAGGTCAACCCATCCCTTGAACAAAGGCATTGGTGTCATTTAGTCTAGTGTATGGGGTTTTGTGGTCACACATGCACCCAATGTGCATGCAATTGTACCTCCTCCCCCAACCTCTGGAGGCCACTTTATGCTATATTGGTTAGTCATCTTACTCCTCTAACTAGTGCCACATGGCACCACCCAATTGTGGATGAATTACATCCTTTCATTATGGATTCAAAATTATGATAAAACATGCACTATCAAATCTTGGCCTATGAACCTTAACATAATAATATTAAGAAAATTTTAAATATTTTCAAAAAATATTTCTAAAATATTCCAAATAAAACGATTGTTGACTAAAAGGGCATTGTTGGGTCTTATTAACATGAATGGACCAAGGAACATAGATGGGGCAACTCATCAATCACGGATAATTATGAAAGCACATTCAAACCAATGAATATTTGCCTTGTAACCAATAGGGAAGTTGTATTCAAACATGGCATAAATACACCTTTTTCATTTCTTATGATTTTTGGCACAACCATTAACAAGTTATCCAAGATTTTACAAAATTAGGAAAATTTGGTAAAACTAAACTATAAGGATCAATGGAAGAAATTCAATTACACCTAATGCAACACAAAATCCTATTAATGAAGTTAATCAAACAATTTAGTGTACCACATTGTCAAAATTCCATGATTATATAATACAGGTCAACATGATAATCATCCTTGATCCTTAACTTGAAGGCCTTCATTAATTTTTTGAAAGTTTGCTAATATGACAAACAATCTTACATTTCTTACTATCTTTCATTTTGAACTATCAAATTCACACCATAATTTTTATAAGCATTTGTAAGTTTAAAAACTTAACCCTTAATTATGATAGAAATACTATAATCTAAATCACTTTAAATGTGCATATATACACATTTGTAAATATAAAATAATGTAGAATGCATGTAACGAAAGAAGAAACTAAAACTGACCACATAATGACTAAATTTTCAATATGATCACCTTTGAAAACCTTTCCCAAATTCTCAAAACTAATGATAATCTTGTTGGGCCTACAATAATCTAAGGAATGTCATACTCCTTGATTGGATTTGACAACAAATTGTCATGTAATTAATCAAATTTTAAATCTTAACTTCACACTTGGTTTTTTAATTTAAATTTTTTTGGGTACATAATGGTTATAAAAAATAATAAACACATTCTTATAATGTTTATATCTTATGTGTCTAGATTGTTTCAGTCTTAAATTCTTGAACTTTAAGGTTTGAAGTTCAAACTTGATAATAAAAAACTTGCAAATTTATAATTTTATATAATTTTTATAATTTTTTTGGCACAGATAATAAATAAAATTTCAAAAATTCAGCCAAAAAAAAAATCATTTATGCCAAAATTGTTCATGTACTACAATAATATTTATATAATAGTTGTGTTTTGATAGATGTCATTTTGTTCACCTTCACCTATAGTATATCTGCATAAATAGAACAAACACCAATCATCACAATCTTAAAGAATTTCAAATTGTTGAAGAGGTAGCATTATAATAATGCTTATGAGGTCACTTTGAATTGAAGAATAGCCAAGGCATATGATTGTGACAAGGAAGGGTATGCTTGAATGACCTACTAGAAGTTCACTTATCAGATTCTCTAAAGGGCACAACAAAAATATATGGAAGGAGTCAGTCTTGAAAACCGAAGAATTGAATCCCCCAATATTGTCATGAAGAGCAATGAATTGTAGTTACTATTTTGAACTTGTTTAAATATTGAAAAAATTGGAGATTTGATTTTGAAGGTCATAGGATTAAAGATGGTCCTATTCAACATTTATGATAACTTAGTTTAATTGAAGACTATTTCATCATATATTCCATTTTCCTTATTGATTTTCATTCTTCAAAGGCTCACCATGTCAAAAATGAAAAAGCCAAGATGTTATTGAAGCCCAATAAGATTTTTATCATAGTTAACACATATGGCCAAACCTCAATGAAGACCAATGGATGAAAGTGAAAATCACATTGAGAGACTTGATATTGTTAAATTATGCCAAGAAGAACAATGGCAATATATTAACATTAACAAAGTTAAACGTACAAAACATCTTTCTATGAACCAACATTATTCCTCCATCAAACAATGTTAGCAAATTATAGAAATTGAGAAGCATGTCAATTCTTTTCTTTCATTAAAAGTATTATGCAGCTTGCTTGTCTAATTTTTTTTTGCATCTATTTTCAACAATGTGTGATTTGCACTTGTAGTTGTTTATCAAATGTTAAAAACGAATTGACCTAAAATTTGGTTAAAAATTTGTGCATATGTATTACATATTTATTGTTATTACATTGTATATTCTAGAATTTGTGACAATGTCCATGCAAGTGGCATCCTTCAAGTAGTTCATGTATCATTCAATTGTAAGACATCAAAATTGATTATTGAACCGTACATATCACAAGCACACCATGTGGTTCTACAAGATGAAGCAAGAGCTCATGGCATAATTCATGAGCTCTAGTCCCATGAACTTTTGGCTTAAATTGCTAGGCCTTTAGCATTGCATGAATTGCATAGTTCAATTTTAAACCACTGAATTGGTTAACAACAAGGTATACTAGGTAAAAGTTAAATGGAACAACCATGATGTCCTTCTTTGCTTGGAAGTGCTCTACAAAAATATTTAAATAATAAAAGGTTATATATAACCACAAAAATTTCTAATTGGCTCACAACTTATTTGCACATTTTATTCACATTGCATAATTCCTATTTACCAACTTTCTATCAAACTTAAATTTCATTCACATCATTCCCATGCCCTTAACAAAACCAACATTGTTATGTGCTTTGAATTAGACTTGTTGAAAATTTTGTCATCTTTATAACCCCAATTAATGTTGCATATCCATCCTATCAATATGTTACATGAAAAGAATATAACTGAAATCACTTTACTTAGATGTGATCAACCCAACAACATTGAAAAAACCTAAAAAACCCATTGGACACAACATGGCGTTTAGTTCATATAATTACACCTAGCATTATAAATGAATTTTAAAATATTAACTTGATATTGTAAACGATAAATTGAAATGTAACATATTGCAAATCTCATAAACAAAATCATGCCAATCTAAACAAAAAAACAAAATTGGGTGTTTAATGAACGATGCACGTTTGGTGAATATATTTTAAAAAGGGAGAATCAACAAAGTATTTGCCACATAAGTAAATATTTTAAAATGTTATTCATGAATTTGAACATTATGTGAAGGTTTTTTTTTTGGTGCACCCATTATTTTATTCATTATTTTGAAATGGGTTTAACCAAAAATTTGCCAATTTTAAAAATGGTTAAAGGAAGAAAATAAAATTTGGCTAAATTTTCCATCTTGGTGACATGAAAAAAAGAGCTAGTTTCACATTTTTTCCGGGAAAAAAAAAACCCAAAATCATCATGTTATGAAGAATATGTTTTTGTTAAAATTGCCAAATTTAGACAATAGGTTCTAGCTTGTGGCCAAAATATAGCTTCATTCCTAAATTCTTTTATTACTTTCCAAATTTGGCTACAACTTTCTTTACATTAGAACTTGAAAGCTCATGACCATCAAAGTTGAAAAGCGTTCATTGGAAGAAAAGACATGTTAAGGTATGAGTTCACTATACACAAGTGTTTGCTTAAGTGATAATGAAATGTGAATGAATGAAAAATGGACATCAAATCCACTTTGGATAATGTTTCATAGTCTAACAAACTTCATGTGAGGCCCACTCATTTGAACAAATGGATGAGCTTGGCGCAAACTTTTGTTAGACCATAATCCCAAAAAAAAAGTTAGGATTGATCTCAATTTTAATATGTTAAAGTACCTCAACAAAGTTTTTATCACTTTACATTACACTTCACAACAAAGACAAGGCCCACACATAAATGAAATCTGAATTTCCATGGGACAACCTTTGGATGTGTTTGAATTATCTCAGCATTTCCATGATCATGGTCCCTCGCCATAGTGTAAAAAGGGTGGGCCTAAGTCCTCTTTGTAAAAAGGGTAGGCCAGACCCTACCCCCACAGAATTGGAAAAAAAGAGAAGGGTTAAGTTAACCGTAGTTAAGGGTGAAGAGCAACCATAGTTAGTGTTCAGGTTCCGCCTTCAAGCAAGTGTGAAGGCGCTGTAGCTGCTGTTGCTGTTGCGCGTTCTGTTCATCTTGTGCCGGCAGCTACTGCCGCTGCTCCGCAACAACAGCAGCAGCAGCGGGATTTCACCAAAATCCATCCGTTTGCTTTGTGCCCATTTCGTGCATCAAACCACTGGCAAACTTAATACCGGAGCTTCGTTGACACTTGATGCCCATCAACACCACATTAGGGTATTCGTCTTTCTTTCTTTCTTTGGTTTGTTTGTTCGTTTGTTTGTTTTCTTTCTTTGTGCGTGTGTGTTTGGGTCATATTCTTTCTTTCTTTCTTTCTTTCTTTCTTCATACTTGTACTGTGCTGGCAGCAGCTGTGTGTCGTTGTTTGTTTTTGTGTCCTTCAGGAGCAAGTGAGAAGTTTTTTTGTGGTTGATTTTTTGTGGTTCTAAGGTTTTGGGGAGTCATTTTTTTTCTTATACCTTTGCCTTCTACACCTGAAAGCTCAGTTGAGAAATACAGAAACACTTGTTGAGGAGGAGGAGAAGAAGAAAGAAGAAGACGACGACGACGACGACGACGGCCAAGAAGAAGAAGCAGGCGGGATGTCGTGGTGTACAATCGAGTCGGATCCGGGTACGTGGATTTTTTTTCGTCGATCTTTCTTTTTTCCCCAGTTGAGTGCTTCTTGCTTGTAAATTAGGTTGTCTTATCAGTCTGTATCCACATGAGACTCGCCATGGATTTCAAGCTGTTACCCAAATAAGCTTTGGTATTTTTTTGCTTGCAATATCTGTAGCAGGACCTAATAACTATTCCATTACTCAAGCGACGAGCTAGTTTCGTTGCAGCGTTGAAATTGTAAATTTCTGGCGTAGTAGAACAAATCTCGAAGGAGAGAGAGAGAGAGAGAGAGAGAGGGTCTTTTCTTTTTTTCTTTTTCCTGCGTTAGTAGGTTCTTTTTGTTGTTAAACCCTAGGTTCTACAAAGTGTCTCATGCAGAGGTCATAACGAGAAGAGTGTTTATTCCCATGCAATCTTCAATAACAAAAGCTGACATTAGGATGGTGTAAGATATTGGAACTGCAAATCCTAATCATGACTTTCCATGTGCAGAGCAAGTATGCTTATGGTTGAGTGTTTAGGTTTAGGGTTTTACAGGCTTCTTATTACCGGTACTCCATAAAGTGGAGGATTTTTTTTCTCCCTTACTATCCTGCTCAAGTCTAGGCATTTAGAAGCCCCCTTCAAGGCACGGGTAGGGTTCAAGGGATCAAGAAATTTTTATGTGTGTTACTCCCACCAAGGGGGTTCAGAGTTCAGAGTAGGAATATGTGTTTTGTTCAAGCCTCTGTCCCTCTTTACTTTTTGGTTCATGGTGTATCTTTGCATAGACAAGGTAAAACTACAGTAGATCTTGGAGTACAATACATCAGCGGTCAGGTTGAATCTGAGGAAATTGTTGTGAGGAATGTGCAACTTCAACCTGAGGAAACACAATGGCATTGACCGGAGGTTTGTATTTCTGCAGGGGTGTTTACAGAGCTCATTCAGCAAATGCAGGTCAAAGGAGTTCAGGTAGATGTAGAAACTTGATTCCTGTTGCTGGTACAAATTTCAAGGCCACAATGCGATCTCTATGCTTCTGACAAAACACTGCAGGGATGACTACAGGAAGTCAGAGAGACCATAAAGCTGAAAGAGTTGTGCTGTTCTACACCCTTTCTTTCCATCCTCTATTTGGTCAGGGGCCCATCATCAGCAGGGGATGTAGATGTTGATTTGCGAGTCTTATTTGTGAATGGGAGGTCACTAATGCTCAGTTCCTTTTTGTTTCGGAGCAGGTAGAAGAGCTCTACAGCCTGGACTTGGATTCACTTGGACAGCTCCGGTCAGATCTCTCTCTTGCTCTTACCAGTCTTGGCTAACCAGGTTTGTATCAGAAGGACTGACAATCAACTAGCATTTAAACATATCTCCATCATACATGTACTAGACCCATATGTTTGAATAATGGTGTGCCTGAAAATTATGGGCACATTATTATATTCCTATCTCCACCCACCATTCAGAGCTGATGAAGTCAGTGGCGACTTATGGCAGCTTGTTACTGATATTCATGGTGAAGGTGGGTGATGGTTGAGACTTTGTGAGTGACAGTTGTAAAATTATGACTGCAGTCATAGTAGTTTCACTGGAACTGACAAAATGTTTACCTTCAAGTGTTGTTGTGGAGTTTTCTCTACAATATCCTAGATATGTGGTAGGTCTGCAACCTGAGTATTCTGTATTTCTGGTGGTCTCCTCTTGCAGGCCTGTCTATGGGTTGATATTCCTTTTCAAGTGGCGACCTGGGGAGAAAGATGTTCGACCTGTATTAAAGGAAAGCAACCCCAATATATTTTTTGCTAGCCAGGTTTCTGCAGATCTCAAATTCTCTGTGCCAAAAGTCCCATTTTCTTATTTGAACAGGCTTATATCATCTCTGAGATAACTTGGGAAAATGTGTTGAAGGCCATAAAGAGTTGTGGTTCTTGAATTGATTTGTGTAAGTGGATTCTTAGTGATGCAAATTGATGAATATCCCATATGTTCTGCAGTTGTACCACTCACCATAGACATACTAGATTTGTCAACATGCAGAGTTCACCCTCAATGATACTTGTCTCACAGGTTGAGTGTGGCTTTTGCTGGGTATACGTAGCTATGCAACACAGACTTGTACTATTGCAACATAGATTGCTGCGTAGAGCAGATAAAACAATATTCAGCTCTCCATGCATCACCTGTACATTATATGCCAGCTGTATACTTCCTTCAATATGCTAGAGATGTATGGCAGATTGTTGATTGTATTTTGATTGTTTGCACCTGTGATCATAACTATGATTGCTGTGGTGGTCTTACCTCAGGTCATAAATAACGCATGTGCCACACAAGCGATTCTCTCTATCCTCATGAATAGGGCAGAAATTGATATTGGACCAGAGCTCTCTATTCTGAAGGAATTCACTAAAGGGTTTCCTGCTGAGTTGAAAGGGCTTGCAATCAACAACAGTGAAGCTATTCGCACAGCACACAACAGTTTTGCCAGGCCAGAGCCATTTGTGGCTGATGAACAGAAAACAGCTGACAAGGATGATGATGTGTATCATTTCATAAGCTATCTGCCTGTTGATGGAGTCCTCTATGAACTTGATGGACTCAAGGAAGGTCCGATTAACCTTGGCGAGTGTGGTGCTGGTGGCCTGGATTCGATGGAATGGCTTGAACTGGTACAACCGGTGATTCAAGAGAGGATTGAGAAGTACTCAAAAAGTGAAATCAGATTCAATCTCATGGCAGTGATCAAGAATAGAAAGGACATATACAATGCAGAGATGTTGGAGCTGGAAAATAGAAGGGCTCAGATATTAGAGCAGATGGAGGCTGCACAGACCAAGGGGGAAGATGCTATGGAAGTTGATTCAGTGGGAGAGAAGGAGGGAATCTCCCTTCAGAAACTACAGAACTCACTTACGGATGTGGAGTCTGAGATTGCAAAAGTAGGTGACAAGATAGCACTTGAGGATGAGAAATTCAGGAAGTGGAAAACAGAGAACATTCGGCGTAAACATAACTACATTCCCTTCCTCTTCAATTTTCTGAAGATCCTTGCTGAGAAGAAACAGCTGAAGCCTCTCATTGAGAAAGCACGACAGAAACCATGAGAATGTTATTGCTTTCAAATGGAAATGTAGATTGACAAAGACCGGTGCAATAGATCGCATGTTTTTGTCTTTCATCATTTCTGGTGATTTTTGCCTCTTGAATTTTTTCCTTTTTGCCCTTAACCATGGAAAGATCTTCTAGTGATCTTGTGGATTGTTTCTTGCTTACAGTTACCTTGAGAACAAGGATGGATACTGTTGACGCTTATACCTTTCTCATACCTTGGGGGTCTTGCCAATAAGTTGGGGTTTGGTCCATGGACAGTGATTCTTCAGGAGACCTGTCCAGGAACAGGAAGTAGTGAAATTTGGCAGGCATAATTGAGGTTCAGTGTTAGGATTGCTGGCATGGAATTCATTTACTAGCCTAACTTTTTTAATCAACCTTTAACATAGGGTTTAGGGTTTTTTGTCCCCAATTTCCTGAAGTGATCACAAGTGGCTTTTTTAGCCAATTGAGTTGTAAACAAAAAAGAATAACATTCAACCTGAGTTCAAGCAATGAATATGCATGCACCTACCTATCTAATGCAAATCAAGCCACCAAATATTGATGCGGGATCCAAGCAATTAGAAATTTACAAAGGTCCCTAGTTTAGTATTGATGTTCATACTTGAAAAAACTTGTCACAGTGAACTAGCACCCACCAGCACACCATGAAGGATGAATGGTAAGTTCCAGTTCAATACCTAACCATGGTGGTTAGCTCAATTGCTTTTTTTTTTCTACCTACTTACTAACCCACAAGCAGGTTGTTAATAGGTAGGTAGTAAAAATAACCCTTACCTATGAATAAACCATCTATTTACGTAGTAATTGCCTATTTTCCTACCTATTTCCTACAGAATTGGCTACCAAGGTGAAACCAAATATTAAATCAGTTCAAGTTCATCCACAGCTAAGTAATGACGGGCATCCAGTGGATGGTGCGCTGGTGGGTGCTGGTTCATTCTGGTCAAAAAAGAACATGATCATAATAACAAAAATTGCCCCTAGAGGAAGGGGTTAGAGAAGGGAGCTCCATTCTAATTTCTAGTACTCGTACTTTCAAGTCTTCACTCCATGTTGCGATCATGTGAATAGTGCCCATGCAAGTGCAAATTAATTTTATCTACCTAATGATCAAGGTTGATGAGAATTAAGTAGGAGGTTGGGTTGGGCATTAGTGGAGCGTTGGGATTGCTTAGGAGCTGGGGACTTTTCAAGAGTTTTGGTTCTTCTTCACAAACCATAGTATTGTGTTCAATTGTCATCAATAATATGCACAAAATATGTAAAAGTTGTGACATTTCTAAAGTGCCACTATCATTTGTCGTAAGCAAAGCAACTGTTCACATTTGAGGGCATACCATGTGTTAAATTTTTTCATAACAGGTTTTAAAGAGGTATTTTTGGGGTATTATGGGTGGGAGTTTTAATTCCTTTCATCTTATTATTATTTAACTTCTTAATATTCACATATTTTAACCACTTTAAATTTGATTTAAATTTTATATTTGCATTGAATTTTGGCATCATATAATTATTTGAATTTTTAATTTTAGTTTAAAATGTGAAGAGTGATGAAGGCAGGTTGTGATTATGTGTGAA
>Ga0116231_10000162_pt1 | contig 91391 bp, 65 predicted proteins | sample S1TSphgellanicum_2_FD_89695 | JGI IMG/M metagenome (GOLD analysis project Ga0116231, IMG submission 89695) | Host-associated microbial communities from peat moss isolated from Minnesota, USA - S1T2_Fd - Sphagnum magellanicum MG | ecosystem: Host-associated > Plants > Peat moss > Unclassified...
ATCAATGTTTTTTAGTGGTAATTTTATTAATAGTTATTGGTGGTTATTCTATTAATGGCCATTAGTAGTTATTCTATTGGTGGCTATTATATTAATGACTATTGGTGGTTATTATATTAATGGCTACTGTGGCTATTTTATTATTGGCTACTAATGGTTATTCTATTAATGGCTATTGGTGGCTATTATATTGATGGCTACTGGTGGCTATTTTATTATTGGCTACTAGTGGCTATTCTATTAATGGCTATTGGTGGCTATTTTATTAATGGCTATTGGTGGCTATTTTATTAATGGCTATTGGTGGTTATTTTATTAATGGTTTATTAGTGGTTATTTTATTAATGGCTATTGTGACTATTCTATTAATGGTTTATTGGTGACTATTTTATTAATGGCTTATTGGTGGTTATTCTATTAATGGCTTATTGGTGGTTATTCTATTAATGGCTTATTGGTGGTTATTCTATTAATGGCTTATTGGTGGTTATTTTATTAATGGCTTATTGGTGGCTATTTCATAAATGGTTATCAATGGTTATTGTATTATAAGTTATTATTGATTATTATATGTTATATTACAACTATTGGTGATTATTGTATTATAAATTATTGTTTGATATTTTATGTTATAATATCATAGGCTATTGGTAGTTATTATATTGTAAGGTATTTAAAATTATTTTTCATAGGTTATTATTTTCTATTCTAAGTTATTTTTACCTTAAGTCATTATATTTTGTTTTAGATTATTTTTAAGTTATTATGCTTAGGATAAAATAATTTATAATAACATAAAGTAGAATGACCTTAAATAATTTAAAGTATAACTTGAAATAACATATATTAATTTTAAATAAAATAACCTAAAGTATAGCCTAAAGTTAGTTGAATAATTTAATTTTAAATCATTTAAAAGCTTATAATAAACTAATTAAGATACTTTAAGGTAAAATAACATATAATAATTTAGGGCACAATAATTTATAATAGCATATAATAACATAAAATACAAGTTAGAATAACTAAAATAACTTAAAATAATATAAGGTATATCATAAACTAACATAAATAGAATATTTTTAAAAACATACAAATAAACCTATTTGCTATAGTAAATTGTAATAATGAATTATGTTAACTAGTAATGAAACATGATGTCTACATAGTGATATTATAATGAAATAACTTTCACTAGGTGAAATCAATAAAATGCAATGAAGTTATTTCACTTTTAAGGTCCCATAGTGATTTAAACTAATAAATTACACCCCACTTTGGTAGTAGTGTAGATAAACAATTATCATATTGTAGTCATATGGAGGCCATTCATGGAAACTAACAAGGTTGAAGACCAAGGAACTTTTTAGAATCATTTTAATTGAAAATTATGCTCCCAATTTTAAACATTTAAAACCAAAATATGTGAAAAGAAGGTCAATTCATCATGGACCCATTACATAACAAAAGTCTTAAAATCACAATATGCCACAAATTTGCTACAATTTGAAAGCCACAACCAATAATCTCACGAAGAAAAGAATACCTAATAAAAACATATTATATAACAAGAAACCTTTGATAAGAAAAACTCAAAAGATAATTTTTTTGGTTAAATGTCTATTGTTGGTAGAATTGCAAAAAACCACTAATGGAACAAATAAACAAGGTTGATATTTTAAAACATTTCAAGAATTGCCAATGGATGTTTGAAACCCACAAACTTTAAAATAACCTACAAGGTGGAATCAATATTGATGGCAAAGTTGGAGGCATAATTTGAAAATGAAGCTAAAGGTGAAAATGTTTTAGACTTGTCAAAATCTATTAAATCACCCATTTCCATGTGTGGAGGTGCTAGGTGCTACATTGAAAATGATGACATGAAAACTTAGTGCTCATAGTTAATTGTAGGTGAATTTTCCTAGATTCCACACCATTTGTTTTACCTTTTGATGTATTTGTTTTCATTAATATGGGCCTTTAATGTTATGTGTTGTTGTTTGTTAATTTGTTGGTTTATTGATTATTGATTTTGTTTTGTTTTATGTGTTGTTTTTTTATCCATGTTTTTGTGTCAATGACAATCAAAATCCATGTCTATATGAGTCTATGTGTGTCTAATGCTTGAATTTGTCTACAAAATGTGTATTTGTGTTTTTCTGAATTTGTTTTATTTTTATTAGTGTCTATGTAAGCATGTGGTTAATGTAAGTGTTTGTGTGAGTCTTTGTGAATCTTTATTTATGTCTATCTATGTGATTATGTGTGTGTCTATGTTTCTTTTGTATTGAGTTTATGTGCATGTCTAATGTCCAGTGACTATCTATTATTTATCTTTGTTATTGGTTTTGTTTAAATTTAAGCATATGTCTATGTGTGTTTAAGTTTCAGTATGAATCAGTTTATGTTTGATTTTTCAGTTTGTGTCTTTTGAAAGTCCAAAGTTTGTGTGTTTAGTGTTTATATGTGTTATTGTGTTAATGATTTGTGTTTGTTTATGTCTAGGTAGGTTATATAGTTTGTTTGAAGTTTAAAGTCTAAAAATTAAATGGTAGAATGATGGAAAAGTTGTTCACAACTTGGTCATGAAAACATGACATGAAAGCTTTCATTCTTATTCATTTGTTAGGCTTTGAAACCTTGGTAGATAGTAGACAATTTGTAATTAAAAACTTGAAAACATGAAACATGTAATTGTGTTTTATTTTTTGTAAATACAAAAAACACAACCCTTACATTTACCCTTATTAAAAATATATTTGGTTGGTTTTCAAACATTTTAAAATATTAAATACCATGGGAGATACTTGGTATGTACTTGCCCAAGAATCTTTCAAGAGCCAAGACCGAGGTGCGTACTTTAGAGAACATGATTATACCCTATTTAAAGAATTTGGTTATATTCATCCAGGTTTTTATAAAGACCTAGGCCTTGTACCCGGACAATCATTTAGTCAAACCCTCACCCCCACCTCATAACCACTGTTTGCTGGATTTCTAAAAATTGGACCTGCCTGATTCTTTGAATAAATAAAAAATCAAAGAATTCAACCTGCCTGATTATTTACAAAATAAACATTTAAAAACCCAAACTTAATTGTTATGAGAAAAGTCAAATACCCATACCAAATTAAAATATTCCACCAAAAGCAGGTAGGTGTGATTCATGTTATCCCATTTGCACCCTTTATGTTTTTTTGCTTACACATGAACTAACATATTCAACTTGTTGTTTATAACCACTATACAAATCTGCAAGTTGTTATGATCTTGAAAACCAACAAATGCATTGTTGGCAATGAATGAAAAAAATTCATGAATGCATAATTAGTAGTATAATTATTTTTTTGGTGGGATACTTGAATGCATATCCTTATACTAAAAAAAGTTTTTATTTGTGTCTTATTCATATTGTGTGGATAGGTCTAAAATCTTATAATTGGCCAACATTGGTTCCAACATTTCAAGTTGTAAAACCCCCACTATAATTCTTTGGTGGACTTGCAACATGTATTATTAAAAGGTGGAAATTGATCCACCCCTTACATGCATTTAACAAGATTTCCACCAATATTAATTGTTACCCTATTAAATATGTGGCCCTGCATTGGAAATCTTGGTTAAGGTGCAAGAATCATATGTAATGGATTTGTTAAAAGACTACTCTAAGTCCTAGTTGATGTTTTTTTTTTAGTGAACCAAGGAAAAATTTCACCCTTTATTGGGAAGGCACAAGGACCATAACATGAGTTTTCAGCTCCCATTTGTTAAACACTCATATTAGATGAAGTTTAAGGTGTTACAAATGAAATTTTCCCTAGTTTATGTTGTTTACTTGGCAATTTTTCTACTAGTTTTTACTGTTTTGACATTTTTTTCACATATTTTTTCCATTAAAACTAAACCTTCCGTGTGATTATCACCACTCGTGTTAAAACTCCTATTCCTTTGGGATGATTGCCACCCATGCCACAACACAAAAATGAAAAGAAAAATGTTAATTTTGACCTTGGAAAAATTTGCATCTCCTAGGAACCTTGGAAAGTCTTAAAAACTCAATCAAATCATATTTATTGATTGTTCCTTAGATTTCTAATTGGCTAGATAGTTTGATTTGTTTATATGAGTTATTATTAATAATCTTTCACCTATTTGTAATCCATGTTTTAGTTTTATGGGTGGGGTTGGGAAAAAATAAATAATTAAAACTTGGATGTGAGAAATATCTTTGCAAGGTCACATATTGAACACTACTTCAGATGCTCGGAGGTGCTTTCATACAAGACTTGGCCTCCTATTGTATGGTGATTAAAATTAGTGCATGAAAACATCCAAAAATTTGGGGCCCACCTTCAACTATTTATGTAGGGTCCATGTGACCCTTTAATATTTTGAAGCCCCCACCTTAAAGCTTTTACCCTATTGTCATAAGACTATAGTACCTAGCCTAGTTAAGCACTAATTATTTTTTAAATTATCAAAATTTTGACAAATGTTTGTTTGCTTTGGTGAAAGTTTGAAAAATGGTATAGGGAAGTAATATAAACTTTGAACCACAACTTTTTACATTTTAAAAATCACATAAAAACAAAACAGTCCTTTGTTAATTAACCATTGGATCAAAATGTTAACTTTACAATTTTGCATTTTCAATGTAGTCATTATTTAAGAAAGAAATATTTTGACTACACAAGTCTTTTACTAATTAAGCATTGCATGTCACTTGTCATTGACCTTCCATCATTTATGACCTTTACCATCACAATTTAAACATGATTTTTTCTATATATATATATATTGTCAAACATAGATAATTTAAAATTATATATTAAACACTTTGTTGCCGAACCAAGCTAGGTAAAATGATATTCACCAATTGAAATGAACGTCAAGTATTCTTTTGTTCATGAAAGGTTAAGCACCATGGTGGGGGATTCCCTAAATAAGGGCCTAGGATAAGGTGATCTAGTCAAATTGGACCCCAAATTTTGGTAATGTCCCCACTTGTGAATTTTACCCAAACATTGAAAAGAAAATGCAAACCTTATAATCAGCTTGAAACATATACTTAGATCCCAATGTGATAAAGGTAACAATAATCTTACACTTACTATTTAAAAGTAGTTAAGACCTTACACTTGTATGTAAGTATAGGATTGCCTATTCCTAGTTAGTAACCATGTGATTACTCTTTTTTTTCTGAAAAGGATGTTCATGTATATAAAAGTGTGGGCATGCTTGGTGGCAAATTTAATGTTAGGCTAATGTTAAAGATATTAAAATTAACCACTTCACATCTAAAATGTTGATTAACATTAATTCTTTTACAAATAGATTTTTCAAAGCCAAACATTGGTGTTAACTAAAGGCTCAACAAATTACAAATTAATTCAATGTTTAACATGCACCCTTGTTTTTTTTTTCCTTGGGGAAATGTAACCTTTTTAAATGTGGAATAAATTGCAAACTCCATAAAAATAACTAATTAATATCATGTGTGAACATGTTGAAATAATGTTTAGGAGATTGATGGTACCTTGTAATGTTAGAAATTGTGGTATTGTGATTTGTGACACATTGTTAGTGTTGGGGTGAGGTTAGTTGCAAGCCCTAAACACCAAATGTGACCATAGGTTTTAAAGGTGCCCTCCAATCACATTTAGGGAATTTTTCCAATTACTTTAGGGTTGATAATAACTTTTGTTTTTATTTTATTGGGAACAATAATAGAATGAACAAATGAAGGTGAAAATGAAATAAGCACCTAGTTGGCTAATGTTTTTACTTTCTCAAATAAATGAAACTTGTAATGAACATTGAATAGGCATTTGAATTGTAATCATATATAGTTGTTTCAAAATTGTTGAACATATTTGTCCTACAATGTACAACAAATCTTCACAACATTTTGATGATATTATTCAATATTTAGTTGGAAAATTAAAAGCAAGGGGATTTGACCAATGGCTTGAGTTGTTTTAGCCTATGTTAATTCAAATGTCAAAATTTACAAATAAACTAAATAAGATAGTTTGGATGTGTTGAAGTTTGAGTGATTATGTCAATGTTAAATCATTGATAAATATCATTGGACAAGAAATTGACATTGGATTCCAAAATGTTGGGTGGTGAATTTAAAATGTTGCAAGTGATAATGGTTGGAGGTTTGTATATGGTTATCATATGAGTAGATTTTCACTTTATTTGCATTAATTGTAATTGTAAACTATTTAATACTTAAACTAATAGTTTTCCAATGATAATAATGGTGCACAACGGTGTTTCTTTTGTGCGAATTTTTGCTCTACTATGATTTTCTTTTTAAAAAAAAGAATGTTTCATTGCAATATACCATTTTTTGAAGAAAAAATCATCAAAAAAGGAGATATTATAGGTCAATTTTGCTAGATGTCTATTTGTGGTTATTATACATAGCCAAACTATAAAAGGATTTGTTTTACAAGTTTTAATAACATGTTATCTTTTAATGTTAAATCCTTCTTGGGATGCTCATCATTGACATTCCAACAAAAAAAAATGAAAAACAAAACATTGGTTTGAAGTTGTCATATTTTGCTATTTTATCAATTTTTGTTTGTATACAATTAAACATAAGTATTTTGTAAGATCAAATGTTTTTGAACATTTGATGAATAAAGGTTGAAGTGTGTTTCATTAAAAATATAGCTTGTGAAATGTTTATGACTTTCTAGGTTGCAACTTGCATCCCAAGATAAAATCATCCATACATGAATCAATTTTCTAATGTTAACAAAATGAACCAATACACAAAAAGTTCTTTAAAAATAATTTGTATTTTATGTTAAGGGAAAATCCTAATCAATGTTTTTTTCTTGGCAAAATTATTTTTTAACCTAATGCCAAGTATCACAAATCCAATGCCAAGATCCAAGAGTCCAAAACTTATCTCTTTCACAAAAATGTCCAACAATTAAGGTTTAAGGTTGTTGCAATGAGGAGGGAATTACAATAGGCCTCACCATCGTGTTGAAAGTTTGTCTATAGACATCATCAAAAGTGTACATTAATGTAATTTATTTCATTAGATAGCCACCATTGCCAACAAATGAGTTGCAAAAACTTTGTTGCAATGTTAAATTGGTTTCATCAAAGGTTGCCATTATCAACAAGTGAATTGTCAAACCTTCATTGCAACATCAAATTAATTTTTCTTGAACTACCACCATCATTGATAAGAAAGTTATTAAAGTTTTGTCACAACATGAACCAATTTCTCCTTAATGTTTTGAATTTTGTATTTGATCATGACACAATGCACACTAAAGGTTTAAAATTATGGAAGTTCAAAAATTGCAAAATGTTCATAAAGTTTCAATGTTCGTTGTGAGGTTGCAAGGGTGTGGGTGTCATTTAATTTAATCAATGTGTGCACTATGGTGTACTTGAGAATTGAAAAGTAAATTATGGACTTTTAACAACCCTTAATGCAAACTTGCAAGCTCCAAAATCTTGGTGTGTCATCTCAATTGCAAGGATGTTGTTGAACATTTATTATTGCAACTTCTAGAATAATTAAGGACAATGTTAATAGATTAAGTTTTTCCACCCTAAATTTTATTTTGCTTCTCTTTATAAATGTGAGAATTATTGATAGGACGCATCAAATTTCTTCTTTTGACTTTGAAGTGTTTTTATTAATTGCTTGAACATTTAAGGTAATTTGTGATAGTTTGTGCAAAGTTGTAGCACATTTCAATTGAAAGCTTGTTTGACCTTGTCAAGTTATGGGGGTACTTATAGTCAAAGTGAAAACTAGTTGGGTTGTAAAAGTGCATGAAGGTGAGTTCTTTTTCCTTCCTTGATGTCAATTCTTGTTTCTTTAAATTTTTAAATGTCAAGCATCTTGGTATTTGTTGACACTAGGATAGTAGGTTGGGTTGTGATGTTAAGGAAATGAAAATTTTCATGCCTTATATAAACAAAATCAAAGGAAATATAACATAATTAAAGGTGATGCATTAAGGTCATGGGGTATGAACTCTTTTGTGTTATGGCCTTTTATTACAACAAAAGGGATGTGCCACGATTTGATCCCCTTTAAATGGTGATCCTAATGCTTTCCATGTTATAAAAAATAACAATTGTGTCTTGCAATTCTAATTTTAAAAATTGTTTCAAGGTGTGTGTACCTCTTGTATTAAAGCCACAACTTGAATACTTTTACAACTATTGTGTAGTGGGAACATTAATGGCACTTCACTATTAACTCTCATGTTACATGTGCTCATCGTAATGTGTTGTTGCAGGTATGTAAGGTAGGATATGTTTGGGAGTCATGTTAGGCTTGTGGTGAATTTAAAAAGATTATTTTCCTAGGTCATATTGGTGTTATTACATTGTTATCAAGGTCACAAATTGTTCTTTTACATTAGATAATGATTTGAAATTATTGTTGAAAAAGTTTGTGTCCAACAATTGAACATCAAGTTGTGATTAAATGGAGTTAGAACTTTGTTGCTACTTTTGTTTGATCTTCATTTTCCTATAGGATTAAAAATTTTATGTTGTAAAGGGTCAACAACTAAAACCCAATTGTTGATGTGTTGTTTTGCAATACATAATGACTAATTTTGAAGCTTTTAATGGAAGCCCCTTGTAAGAGGTTCCTTCTTTTTATTTGCATATGATGATTGTGATATGTAAATTAATTAAATAGTCACCTTTGAAATGGATCATGCTTAGCATCTAAGACAAAACAAAACCCACATGACTTTCATTTTATTGTTTTTTCATTAAGTTACAGATGAACTACATGTATTTATTCTAACTTTCATTTTGTTATTTTCTCATTAAGTTATTGATGAACTACATGTATCTATTTTTTTCAATCGTGTAGTTGAAATAAATGAGTATAATATGAAAAGAAATTCTTGTGATGACAAGTTTTTAAGTTAATTTTAGCATTGAATGTGAACTCAACAAATTCCAACCAATCATCCAATTATTTTACTCTGTTAATTTGAACATCTTGGCAAGTTGAAATGATGAATTACAATGCATCAAAAAGTAGCCAATGTCCATGGCTTTAATTCATAATGCAACCATTCACAATTAGGGACAACATTTATACCACAACTTCACAAACAACCCATATTTGTGGAGATGGTACACGAGACTTCAACGCCACAGACTATTGGTTATGGCATAATGTAATGGCAGTTTGAAACATGAAGGCATCTTGGATCAATAACACCCAACTAGCAAATCTGTGATGAAACCATTGAAAAAACAAATGAGATCGCTAAACCTTGAAATAGACAAATTCCAAAAAAACAAAAAAAAAAGAGAAAGTGATTAGAATTTATACCTTGTTGTCATGGGCATGTTGAGTTTCCTAAGCTTTAATCTAGATTTGATGCAATTTTTTTCCCATGTTTGCTTGCCCTTACCAAACTTCTTTGGCTAAGTAATACATTGTCGAATTTTTGATTGAGCAACTTTTATAAATGCAGAAGACAAATTGATAGCAACCTTTTCATCTATAATGGCATATTGACATACCTTTGAAAGGGCATGCCCTAAACATGAACCATCAAATTGCTTTAGCAATGCCACATAATCGCATAATACAATAGAAGTGAAGGCATTTGATAAGTTTACAAGTTAGACCTTTTGTTCCTAACATAGGCAAAAAAATTTTAATCAAAGAAAACTTATCTAGTAGCTCCTATAACTTAGGAACCATAGCTACACCACTAATGTCTATCACCTCAAATAATCCAATCGTCACATGTTTTGCCTCCCATTCACTTGAGATAAAATTGACAACAATAGTAATGACGTCATGTGTTCTTTTAAACATCTAGAGGTCAAATGTACAAGTGGTTAATAAGCAATCAACTAACGCTGGAACTACATATGTATTCATGGTCTTCTCGACCAAATTCAACAAGATTTCTTCAACAAATGTTTTCTTGGATGGGAAGATAACCCATAAACACAACTTGTATGCTATCCATTGTAGCCAAATATATGGATTCCATAGCCCTCATAAACAACAAACCCTTGATAACAAACATGAGATCTTCCACAAAACTCAATTGTGTCAAGTTATCTTTCTTGAACTCAGAGCTACTAGAAAAAAATTCAGAGATATTAGAAGGAAAAACATTAACCCTCTTTTTATTAGGCTTAGAATAAAGTGGGGATTTAGAAACCTCAAAAGCTGCATCTTTTAAAAGATTTTCAACAAAACATGATCATATTCAACATGTTTTTTCATTGTCATTATTCCATTAGATTTATGGTAAGCAATTAAACATTTTTTACATTTAGTGCACATGGCCAAAACTTCAGGTGAAGCCGTACCACTATGATAGATAATGTAGCACATAATCTGATTTTGAGAAAGGTCCATAAGTTGGTTATCATTTACCTTGAAAAAGGCTCCAAGTGGGTGAATTATGAAAGTGTGGCTTCCATGATGCTCTTTGTTTTCAGAAGTCTTCCAAGTGCAATGCAACAATAGTTTGTTCATCAACAACAACATAATTTGAATTTCCCAAACCCCTACCTTCATGTAAAGGTTGTAAATTATCAACACTAGGGCTGCTATTGTAACCTACACATGTTGGAAGGGGATTGTCAATGGTAGAGCTCACATTTGGATTTGAAGAAGAAGCCATCACCCCCAACCCTTCAACAAAACTAACAACATAATCTAACAAATGTTTAAGTTTAAAAGGATAAGGTTAGAAGAAAAAAGTTGTAGATTAATGATGTTCATTTGATACTTTTCCCCACCTGTGCAAATATTTTTCAGTGAGAAGGTGAAGAACCTCAACTCTCTAATGATAAACCTCCACACATAAGTAACACCCAAAGTTCAAAACAAAAATTGCAAAGATTCTATAAAATGTAAAACGAAATGAATAGACATAGTGTGCACACACATACACATGCATAGACACAATGTAGAATGCAACTCAAATAATTAAAAAAGTAAATCTACACAAATAGAAAATGTAGAGACAAACCCAAAATGTAGAATGTAAAATGTAATTTGGAGACTTGAAAGATGGATGCTTAAACAAAAAGTGCACAAACACAATGTAGAATGTAGCTCAAAGAATTAAAAAAATAAATTTGTAGAAAAAAAAAGTGCATACATAACGCACGTACAAAAAATATAGAATGTAAAATATAACTCAAACCTTTGAGTGACACAAGCAAAGCTCTAGGTGCAAAATATAAACAATTAAGCAAGAAAGATAAGAGACATATTTGCCTTCTAAATTACTTCCAGATGCCAAAGCACACTTGATCCTCCTAGCTCAATCCATCTCCACCTTTGAGGTAGGTTGTAGGTCACATTGATAAGACATGATGGTAAAATTTGTCAATGCAATTTGAATGTTGCAAGAGCTAGAATGTAGAGGCGAAAAATGAAGGAAAGGAGAGAGTGCATTGTAAGAAATGAACACAAATTAAACCTTAACAAAACCCTAAAGCCATAACCTCAACAAAGACCCATTTGGGTGTACGAAAGGTTTGAGTCTAGGGTTTTGACAAATACCCAACGTCAATATTTTAATTGTGTGTAGGTGCGGGTTTGTTTTATGGGCAAAAAAAAAGCTAGGTATGAAGTGTAGGCGAGTAAAAGTTTTGGAAAAAGGTTTGGGTTGAAAAGGGGTCTTGGTTTATGAAAAAGTAAAACCCGACTACTATATATATATATATATATCCTGTCTAAAAACCAGCAAATATCCGAAGGAAATTTTAATACATGCCCTTACATTGGAATATTATTTTAGAAGTTTTCCCAAAAGTTTTCAAAAGAAATTTCAAAAATCTTCAATTTTTAGAAATATTATTATGTCAAGGTTTATGTAAAATATTTCAAAATATAAATAAATTTCAAAAAAATCAAAATATATTTATAAGTTTTTTTGGTGCTAAAAAACATGTGTTACAATGTTTAATGAATGTTTTTGAGAGCTTTTAATCCATCGGATATTTTTCAAATTAATTCACATGTTTTAATGATATATTATGAATTTACTTCGTAAAAAATAAAATATTTTCAACACCAAATTAAATTACCACTTTTAAATGTGAAAAATTAAGCATGTATTACACTTGTTGTGGCTCCTATTTGTGTGATTACACCCTAAAAACATAAAGTAGTTTGTGAAAGTATTGAACCCCATTTTTTTATAGAATGATGTGCATGATAATGCAAATTTCTTGCCAAAAAAAAAACAACACCCACACAAATAACAAACCACCCCAACCTCACAAAACAAAGTCAAAGAAACCAAAAACTTCCAATAACTTGTTGAACTCCACAAACCAATCCATAAATCATTAAACTTGACGCATACAAAAAAGGGGGGGGGTTAATTGGTTACTTGTATAGCAATGACAAAAAGAAAAAAAAGGTTTAGGGTTTAAGTGAATTACTTAATCCTTGTCAATTTATAACTTTTCGAAGTATTCAACTTCTTTAATTATCTTCAACTAAACCAACTTTAGCCTTCAAATAGTCTTTTAAGTTCGCATTTGTGTGTAATTCAAGCACAAGTCATTAGGCCAATTATTGACGACAATGATAATTTGGTCCAAATTTTGAACTTGAAGTAATAGTGTTTCAGAATTGTCAAAACATTGGTCAAATTTAACACTCTTTCAATCTCAATTTGGACCTTGGAATCACAAGAATTTGTTTGGTAAGGAAGCCAACATTCAAAAATCAACCTTCACGGGTCTTCCACCAAGCAAATGGATTTGTACACATAAATGGAAATACAACCAACCTTCGAAACAAAAACATTTCCCCAATAACTGATGCCCATGAAGATTCTCCCACAAACACCCCAACACCAAACATATTGATTTTTTGTCCTCAATAGGAAGTCCATCAACCAAAACAACCACTTATGCTTAGACAAAAATGTTTAACTTTTCAAAATTTGTCATTAGAAATGGGATGACTACTTTCATATCATATTCAAATGCAAGGTGGATTTCATTTCCACTCCCCTACATAATTCTCAACAACCCACAAGATTTGTAGTAGGGATCCAACATTAATGCTAACATATTATGACCTTGGCAACAATCAAATGATTTCAAAAACTACAAAAACGGTCTAATCACTTTCAACACCTCTTGTCGCATGTTTTTCTTGATCAACATTTAAAGCTTAACATCAAATTAGTCACATGTTTCATTCCCATTAACAAACTTGGGATCTAATTGAAATTCCATGGCCATAATCAAATTGATTACAGTCATTAAAGCGTCAAATAACAACCAATAACCTTTGGATTGATTCAACACATATGCAATCACCACTAGATGTAAACATGTACTGACAATTTTAGCAATGCACATTTAGGCCTTTAAGATTTGTTGATGCATATTTAATGTTTTCTACTTGCCATAACACAATAAAATTGTTGCTTTGAACTCCAAAGTTTATTCAAACATGATTACCTTATTGATAAACCTTGTTTTGATGGGAGTTTTCAACTTCCAAAGTCACAACCCATTATCCATGCATGTCGTTTCTCACTTTTGTCTCCCTTTCCTTAATTTTTTTGTCCATGTAATTATTTTTTGTAATCCAATTTAAGCATCTTTCACACTCACCAAAATCAATCTTATAGAAACCTTATCATCATTTGTTGCACATTAATAAGCTTTAGACATGACATGCCCAAAACAAGTACATTCACACATTCACAACATCTTCAGAGGCTCACAATCAACAATAGATCATAATATTGTAGCCATGGGTCCCAAATTTCTACCCTCATCCTTCACAAAAGCAAAAACACAATGGATTAATCCAAATTTTTCCAACAAACCTTGGAATTGCAAAGCCATGGCATTGCCATTAGTTTTTGAACTTCAAAAAATCCTATAATAAGATGTTATGAGATAAACTTTTATTCAAATAATTAATCACCAATGCAAAAATGTCTGTCCCACTTCTAGACATCAAAAGATCAAACCTTATAGAAATTGTGGTTGTAGTTTGAAAACTAAATAGCACATGCAAATCCATGGTCTTTTGGACCATTTCAGGTAGCACATGTTCCATGAAATTTGAATCAAAAGGAAAATTGACATGAGGACATTGGTGAAAAACTAACTTCCATAACTAGATGTTTTCACATGTTAACATAGGCTTGTATCTTTTGTAGATATAAAGGACCAATTTTCCAAAAACTATTGTTGTGCTTCATCACCATGCTTGTAAGGATTTGTTGAACCAAAAAATGTTATGATTGTAGACCTAGATGATGCAACCTTTTTTCTTCCCTAGTTGCCAATTGTGATTTATTTTAAGATCCTTTGTTGTGGTAATATTAGTTTGTCTTAACTTTCTTTTTGCAAGCAAACGAACATGTGCAACATCAATATGTGTTTTCATGGGAGTAATGTCATTCGTGTTATTATATTTGATGAGTCCTTTATGCAAAACATAACTTAGATGGTTAAGAGTGTTACCAATTTCTTGTGGAGTCAATCTATAAATGATCCAACACAACATCGATGGGTTCTTGAAATCAATGGAAAAATTATTGTTAAGTACAAAGAACCCCCAACAAATTGAGTTCTTGTTGTATGGTTACCATTTATGAGCTTGAGTTGTAATAACTACAAGATGTAGCTCATCATTCTCTACAAGGTCGTTGTCACATTGGAGGTGGACGCTCTCAACATTTGACAAATTAGTTGTTGGGTTTTCATTCAGCATATGAATATCTTCATCAACACCACCAATATTTTCAAGAACCAAAATAATGTCCTCTTTAGCCATGGAAATTTTTAGCAATAGATTTAAGAAAAATAATAACATATTCAAGACAAACAACAAATTCAAAATAAACAAGAAACAAACATGATTAACCAAATGAGAAAAAAAAAAGGGCTAAAAGTTTAAAAAAAAGGAAAGGAAGAATCAAGTTTTGTTGAGATTTGTAGATTGATTAGACGTTGCGCACACAAACAAAAACCCGTTCTTCATTGATTGCCTCTAGTTGTAAAAGTGAATTATAACATTGAGTGCTTGTAACATTCAAATGAAGTTCAGTAATAGGCCTTGGCACTCTTGAGAGAGTTGCAAACAACTAGAGAACAACAATAAGAGCTAGCCTTGATGTTCTTGAAAGAATTGTAAGTGGTTAAAAAGCAAAAATAGGAGCTGATGAGCTAATTTCGACGTTTTTGAGAGACCTACAAGTGACCAGAGAACAAAGACATGAAAAAAGAAAACAAGCAAGAAGCTTTAGGTTACCATGAAAGTTCAACTTGTGAGCTTGAATAGATCGTCGAAAAAAAAAGGTTTGAAAAGGGGGAATGGACATGAAAATGAAAAAAAGGGAAAAAAGCCTCACCTACTTGTCAAGGTACATTGAATTTTGTTGAATGCACTTTGAAATGCTTGCACAAAGCACTTAAAATGGGAATGCTCGAGACTTCTAGCTGCTTGAAGTTCTCATAAGCTCTAGAAAACACTACTCCTCATCAGTGATCCAAAGCAAAATGTTCAATCTTTCAAAGCATACAAGTGCACACTAGATTGCTCAAGTTGGATTGTGGAAAACAAGCACAATCATATTCATTTTTTGCACTTTGCATTCACCTTTTGCACTCAACACTATCACACTTCACGCCACTTAAAGTAACCTCGACAACACAATTGTTATTGTTGTCTTCAACCTTTTGTTTCGAGTCCTAAACCCTAAACCTTGAAAATTTATTGTTGCATCATTCGACCTAAACCCTAAAAAGATGGTCCATATCCATATTGGATATGAATATGATAACCATAACCATAACCATCCATAACCCACCTAAATGATTATAATATGTTAAGGATATAATATGTTAATGTCTCATTTGGATATGAGTAAGATAAGGATATAAACTTAGTACACACCTGCTGGTTGTGAATAGGGCCAGTTATAGATATGCATATCCGGCTATTATACATATTGATAACCGTGGAAAATCTATAACCGGCCAACACTGGTTGGAACTTAGCCTAACCAATTCCAAAAGAGCAGAATGTCATGGTGAGGTGGAAGGAACCTGCTCTGTTGGAGGGGGGTGGGAGGGTGGAGAATTAGGGTTTGTGCACAACAGAAATTGCACCAGAAACACACCAGATGCATGACTAGGGTTTCCACCTCTCGGATTTCAGAGTTGCACTGTTGTTGAACATTTTGTCTCAGACATGCTCTTGGCTGATGAACTTTAGGTCCAGGGTGCAATTTGTGGAGTGTGCACAATCAACTTTTCAGTTTTCTGGCCGCGAGTGGGAGGAGGAAGAGGAGGGGCTTATTTCCTCTTCTTAGGGCTTGCTCTGTTCTGTGAGGAAAAAAAGAGTTCCAAGGAGGGGAGGAGAACAAGCGCAAGGGCAGCAGCAGCCATGGTATCGGTTGAGAAGGTGGCCAGCGTAGCCCTTGCAGGTATGAAACCCTTGCGATGCCCCGCAATTACTTGAGGAGTGTTGTGTGTAAAGGAGAATGTGTGAGCTGCAAAGACCTACATCATGGGACGGGAAGAGTAGTCTCCATCTTGCCCAAATGAGCTCCTTTACATGTCAGATTTCTAGGGTTGGAAGGTCTGAACGACAAATTCACCTTAGCAATAGGAAAAGAGGATGTCTCAGATGGTGACAAGGAGGACTATTGATGGGGAAGAATGTTTTGAAGCAGTGAGGAGTTTGACCTAGTACTAACCCCACAAGGGTTTGTTTGGTCCTAGGGATATTATTACTGTCCATCATCTCCTGGGTCTTTCCTTCTTGTGGAGATATTATAAACACAGAAGTTTTTCTGCAGGTCTATCACTTGCACCACTTGTGATTAAGGTCAGTTCCAATTTCAATGTTATCGCGACAGCATGCCTTACGGTTTTCATCGGGTGTCATCGTTCTGTCAAGCCTGCACCACCCTCTGTGAGTGTTCTGTTGTTTGGCCCCCACTAGCAGACAGATTGGCTGTAGGCATTCATGTATAGGAGAAGGGTCTGAGTATTGTCTGGATTTGAGGCTCCCATCATGAGTTTGTTAGGCTGAGTGGAGGGGCAGAAAATCTGGAAGGGTCTATAATACTCAGACCCTTCACATATGTAAAGAAATGGCCCAATTTTTTCCTGATTTTTTTGGAAAATTTCTGGAAAAGGATTTTCTGAAATCTGGAAAGGCCTGGTTGACAGGCTGGTGGGGACTTTCTGGATTTTGGTAGTTCCTGTGAAAAATTTGGGTGGGTGAGTGTGAAAAATATAGTTGGAAAAATTGGCTGGTTCTTTACCTATGTGTCTCTTCTAGATGGTTATGATATTAAGAGCTTCGCTAAGCTGGTTGATTTCAGGCAAAACATTCTCTTAAGACAGTTATTTCAGATTTGGATCTTTCAGGGAGCATTCCTTTCAAGCTTGCCGAATGGATTTCTTGGAAATGATGCGTTTTATCTTTTAAGTTGGCTTGGCTTGCTGCTTGCCTTGACTGAAACTGGCTTCTCCAGTGAGTGTCATGACTACTTACTATCACAGACATGCTGTTTTGTGCAGGAAACAGTGTCAAAGGAGCATGCAATGCGGTTCCCATTCATTGGCAGCGCTGTTCTGCTGTCACTCTTTCTCCTCTTTAAGTTCTTGCCCAAGGATCTGATCAACACTGTTCTTACTCTGTACTTCTTTGTGCTTGGTATCCTTGCCCTTTCGTGCGTACTCTTTACCTTTGATTCTGTGGTGTTTAGAGGGTTTCTAAATTTTGGATCGTGCAAGATTAACATCTGAAAGGTTTGTTAGAGCTGTGTTTAGCACTCTCTATTTTGGCTTTCAATTCCATAGACACTTGTTGATGAGCATATGATTGTCAGTTGTTATCTGCAATGTGCTAATTTCTGTGAACTTTTTGCACAATTTTGAGGGGTTTTTTGTTTGGAGAATTGACAGAGCTACAATCTTGCCAACAATTGAGCTATTGCTGCCCACTACTTGGAATGAGAACATGAGCACCTGGCACATCCCCTACTGGAAGAGTATGTGTTCTTGCAGAATGTGGCTGGGCAAATATTTGGCTAGTAGGAAGTTCTGATTGTGTCAAGTGCCTTTCTCTTTCATTCTGCAGGACTAATATGTCATTGCCAAGGGAGGATGTGATTGACTGATGTGGCCACATGTTTGTTCATCCTTTTTCGTATGTCATTTTGAGACGCTTATAGAGTCATTCACTCTCTCAACTATTCACATGCTGTGTTTAGGGTTCCCCAAAAGTGTCTGGGTCATGTGAAGCTGCACTTGACTTACCTCCCCCTTCAACCCTGAACAACAGGGTTGCTGGTTAGGGATGTAATGTCCAATCTAATAACATGATAATTTTGCTATGCTGCTAAACCAGTTGTATCCTTTGGGTGTTGAGCGCGTTGCAGATGTCGAGATTGAGTTTACGAAGTCCCAGTTGACTGCAGGCATCCCAGGAATGTTGTTTTGCATCTGGTATGTGATGAAGAAACACTGGCTGGCTAATAATACGCTTGGTCTGGCATTCTCAATCCAGGTCACTCTTGTTTTCCTTTCACTTTCTATTGCTGGTGTTGAAATTTTGCATAACTTCTTTTCAAGTATGGGCTACACAAGGGACACTGTGTCTCTTATGTTCACCAAACTAGAAGAGTGCTTTGACCACCCTTTTATTGGCTACAAGTCATGTGATACCTCACAGTTCATATGGCTATATGAAGGTGGAGAATGTAAGTAACCTAGTTGTGATCTTGGCAATGGGGTCAATTGGAGCCAACAGATCCTTATTTTGTTTGGTTGTTTTGTGTGAGAATTACTCAGGACTCAGAGACAGGAAGGGGTCTAACAGTGAGGGCCTTGAATAAATTATGCAGGGCATTGAGATGCTGTCTTTGGGCTCTTTCAAAATTGGGGCTATCCTCTTGGTAAACTCCCCTTCTTTCTCTCTTCAAACTAAGAAGAACTCAACCTCATGTGGCAAGTGCTTCCTGTAGCACAGAATTTGCCTTGTAACTACATCTGAAATTTGCACAGATGGCAGTGAAAAGGCATTTGTGTCCTAAAAATATGATGTGCGGCCAAGTCAATGGATAGTGTGATGCTGACATGGTGATACTGGTTTGCAGGCAGGGCTGTTTGTTTACGATATTTTTTGGGTCTTTTTTACACCTGTCATGGTTAGTGTGGCGAAGTCATTTGATGCTCCCATTAAGGTTTGTCTTTCCCTGTTCCAGCTCTCTTTTATCATGATCCTTTTATTTTTGCTTCATGGTATGTCGGATCTATGAGATGGTATTAGATTCAAGAATACACGCAACCTGCTGTAGGAATGGCCCTCATATCAGCAACATGTCTAGACATGTTCATGTTTCCCAATACATCTTGTACTGTTGAATAGCATGGGCTGATACTTCATTAGTTATATTCACAAGGTTATCCCCACGCTCATTCTTGTCATCTTTGTTTTGGTTTGGTTGGAACTGATGTAATGGTTAACTTCAACGTCAAAGTGTTTTTGTGACCTCCAATGTCATAGATATGTCCACCATGAACTGCAGAATTATGGTTTGTCTATTCTTGTCAAACTTGTCCAGCCTTGTTACAAGCCTGTAGACTTCAAGCAAAGGGTTTAAGTCCCATGGCAGTACTTAATGTCTTATTACGATATCCCTTGTTTGGAGCAGCTTATCTTTCCAACTGGAGATGCAGCAAGGCCATTTTCAATGTTGGGTCTTGGAGACATTGTAATTCCAGGTCAAATTCTGACTCTGTACAATATTGGAAGATATTAGGGGTTTTCCAAGAGACATTTTTCAATATTGTCATTACTTTGTGATCTTTGTGAAGCATAGGTCAAGAATGTGACTGATCTCAAGTAGGATATGATGTGTGAATTTCTTGTGGATGCAGGCATTTTTGTAGCTCTTGCACTTCGGTTTGATCTGTCAAGGGGCCACAAGAAAACCTACTTTTATAGTGCCTTTGCTGGCTACTGTGCTGGCCTTCTGGTCACCATTTTGATCATGAACTGGTTTCAGACTGCCCAGGTCCTTCCCAGGCACTTCCTGAATGTCAATTGATGCATCTCCTCAGGACAGATTTATCTAAAGTTTTGTGTATCAACCTGCTGACAGTATTGGTGGGTTCTTGTGGATGACAGCCAGCGCTGCTTTATATTGTGCCATGTGTGATTGGGTTTTTGGCTGTGCATTGTGCATGGAATGGTGAAATCAAACAAGTATGTTTTTAGTTCTGCATCTTTATTGTTGTATTAAAGGTCTCTATCTGTCCTTTTTCTCAAGTTTGTGAGTTGTCCTTAATGTTCAGTTACTTCGACTTGACATGTTGGGTGTTTCTGCAGCTACTTGAATTTGATGAGTCAGTGGCCACTGGTGGTGATGACGCTGCTCACAGTTCTTCAGAAGGAACTGAAGTGAACATGAAGTCAAAAACCAAGAAGTCTGACTGAAGCCCTCACTCCCAAAGTGCTTGCTGATTTCTGGCAGAAATTGTCTTCCAAAGCTGTCCCAATGAACTTTGTTGACATGGGGATGAGTACTTGGGCTTCTCTCTATGCAATCAAATGAAAGCGTAGTGTAACATCTCTTATTTTCCCTCAAACAGAAGAGAAGAAGCACTGGCAATGAGCCTGATATTCCCACTCCCGGAGCTTTGCACAAAGATTTACTGGAGAAAGTGGAAGAGGTTCCTCTCATTTTGTCAGACCTCTTTTTAGTCTTGGATGGTACTGATGGGTCTGAAATTTAAGCTCTTTGCAAATTTGACTTGTTCTCCTTGTTTTGGTGAAGGCAGAATGCCCTCTAAATGAATTCTGCACGCTGGGGCAGAATCTGCTTGAGTTGATCTTGGATCCAAAGCTTCTCCCTTTTGTGCACACAAATTGTGTTGCATTTTGTTGTTATCAGATCTCTTTGTGTTCACAGATTGTGTTGCATTTTGTTGATGTCAGATCTATTTGTGCTCACATACTGGGTTGCATGTTGTTGTTGCAGTTCTCTTTGTGCCCACAGATTGTATTACATTTTGTTGTCATATCTCTTTGCAGTCACATAGTTATCCGTGCTATGAAGCACTATGAATGTGATGATTGTGTGAACTAAGATTGTCCAGATTCTAGAAATGCTGCTGCTGCTGCTGTTTCCTCTAATTATCCTTTCCATCCTCATCATCTTCAAAGAAGCATGCACAAGTCTGAGAGTGTCTTATAATGTATGTGTCTGTGTGGCATTGTACTTCTGCTCTCTTGACTCCATACTTGTTTCATTGCCTGCCATTGTAGGAGAAAGTCTGTTCACCCTTGCCATTTTGCTTCAAGGGTTACACTAGGTACTCTCAGTTTTGTAGAGAACCTTTGGTCCCAGATCCAACTTTTCTTTTATTTTGAAAGAACACCGGTTTTGGTTCTGGGATTTTTTTTTGATTTGATAAAAACCTGTGATCTGGTTCTAGACTTGGTTCTTCACATTTCAAGACTCTTGATTCTTCCCAAAAAAACTGTCTTAGGCAGGTTTGGTTCCAAATCAAACCCGGTTCTAGTTACCTACGCATAGCTCAAAACTGAAATGGGTTATTGAGCTGATTCCAGTTTCAGGACTGGTTCTTGATGGAGGCCAGTTTGTGATTCAGTTCTGAAGCTATTTTAGCTCACTACTGATACCCAAACCACTGATTCTAATTTTTTTAATCACAAAAGTACCAAAACTGAAATGGGCCCAAAAGTAACAACCCTAACATCATATTTGCCTATCTATCTATGAAGGAAGTTTGTTTGTTTTGTTTCGTGGTTATGAGATCCACTGAACTGGGATGCTTCAGATCGTGTTCTTGGTGTCTTTGGAAAGCTCTCGAGGAGAAGGAGTGCATGGGCTTGGTTCCACGACGTTTGGACTTGCAGTGCAAAAGTTCTTTGATATTGAATGACTTCTTCACTGAAAATTTCAGAGGAATTGGAATGTGCCTTTGGTGTCGTTGGAAAGATCTTGATGAGCAGGATTTAATGGAATTTATTTGGTAAGATTTGGATTCAGAATGTGGGAGATATTGACTTTTAAGTGATTTCTGCCGCTGAAAATTCAAATAAATTCCAAAAAACCAGGTTTTGGAAGGAAAAATCAGTTGAGGACAGTGGTAACACTTGGGCCAACGGCGCAGGCCACACTAGTAGTTGTTAATTAATGCCACAGTGAACCACTGAAGGATGGATGGTAAGTGGTCAGGAAACAGTTTTCTGTTGGGTTTCAGTTCCCTAGCTAACCATGGTGGTTAGCTCAGTTGCTTTTTTTCTTTTCCCTACCTACCCACTAACAACCCACAAACAGGTAGGAAAAACAGCCCTTATATATGTAGAATCCATCTACTTACATAGTAGTTACCTATTTCCTTACCTATCTACTTACCTAGTAGTTACCTATTTCCTTACCTATCTACTTACCTAGTAGTTAACTATTTCCTTACCTATCTACCTATATATGAAACCTATTTCCTACGGAATTGGTTACCACAAATATTAACTCAGTTGAGGTTCATCCACAACTGCGTAAAAACATGCATCCAGTGGATGGTGCACTGGTGGCTGCTGGCTCACTATGTACATTAATACACTCCGAACAAGGGTAAGGGTGTTGGTGCAATATTTTTTCCCCAAGTCTGCCCTTTGCCCTGTATTTTTCTTTGCGACGTTATGCACCCATAATAGCCTCCGATGATGCTATGAGTACAAAGGGGCAGTAATATATGCCGGGTAGCATGTACCAAGGGTCTTGTAACATACCAGGTAACTTGGACCCAAAATTTGGGTCCAGGAATGTGAAGGTCTGCCAAGGGCAGAGTAGGGGAAAAAAATTTAAATTAAACAGTATTATTCTACCAACTGCAGTAACAACCATGGTCAAATGTAATGTTAAGATGCTGCAAATTTTGAGAAAAATATTTTTACAAAAGAATATTCTGTCATGACAACCCTTTTTTTTTGGGAAAAAATTGCCAAAACTCACCACAATTGCCTACAATATGAAAGAGTGCTTAAGATTTGATATTTTCATATTTTTGAATATCTCCAAATTTGGCTAAAGTTTTTTTGAACTATCATCACTTGAGCAACATCACAAAATTGCAAAAGACAAAAAAAAATTTGCCACAAATTTGCAAATGTTTTGGGAATCCTGCATAGTTCTGGCGACCTACATGATGAACACAGTGTCTAAAAACGGCTACTTCTAACTTTTTTTCCCTCAAAATGTGGCGACTTTTGTGTATGTTTTTCCCCCCTCATAAAAACCCTTTGTTCAATTGGCAATGAATTTTTTTGTGTCGCCACAGTGCGAAAATTAGTGGGAAAAAAAAAACACTGGCTACAAACCGACACGTTTGTTTGGCGACTGAAACGGAGCGCTGGCGCTGGGACGCAGAAGGAAACAGGAAAGGCTAGGAGCTCCTGAATTGCGGAGATGTTTTGGTTTCCTCCAGTCGTCAAGGAGACGCTTCGGCGCGCTGCATCCTTGGAACCTTTTCCTCCTGCTCCATTGTTGCTATTTTCCGTCGCTTGGCAGGATTTATCGAATTCTATCGAGCTCGGATAAGATTGATCTGACAAGACTGATCAGCACAAAATAGAGCAACAGTAGGACAAGCTTTGCTCAGAATCAGCTTATGAAGCTTTTGTCTCCTTCTGCATCACTTGCGATTGGAAATCCTCTTGTATAATGCAATCCCAATCTCCTTGGAACAGCTGATAGCTGCTTGTGGTTCTCTCTAGATCTGTATGCCTGTTGTGGTTTTTGTGAGTTGTTGTTGAGAGGCGGGGGTGTTCATGTCAAGAGAAACCTCGTCAGGGTTTGGAGTACAGTTTTCGATCACGGAAGCAGGGACAGCAGGAGGGACGTGAAAAAAATTAGCGCAGAGCTGCATTGACCCTATTGAGATGCCTGAAACGCCTGCAGAAAACATTGCCAGGAGCTTCATATCCATCACGCTGCTCTTCTCCAAAGTAAGCAGGCAAGTGTTGTGTGTGGAAGCAGGAAAAGAGTTTGTGGACTTCCTGCTGGCTTTCCTCACCCTCCCCGTAGGCTGTATTGTGAAGCTCCTGGGTGATGCATCCATGCTGATGAGGGTTCATTCTTCTTCTGATGATGATGGACCTCTGCAGCAGTCTAGCAGCAGCACTACTGATAACTCCTCAACAATCATGGAGGTCATGGAGGACAACAACATGATTAAGGATCATCATCAGAAGAAGATTATTAAGGAAAAAACACTCCAGTCCTGCCCAGACAAAGTGATGACCTCCATGGCCAATGTGTTTGATAGTGTGCAGAGGTTTGAGAACTCCAGAATGTGCATCAACAAGAAGTTTCTTCTGGATCCTAAACCAATCGGTGGTCATGGAGCATCTCTTCTTGCTGCAATGACAACTGCAGCTGCTGAAGATTCGAGTGGAAATGATGGTGGCAAGGGTAGAAATCTCACAGCAGGCTACTTTCGATGTGGTCATGCATGCATTTTCATGACCTCAAAATTTGGCACTACCTGTCCAAAACACAACAGAAGAATGGAGACGAAGTGCCAAATCATTCAGGAGGTGACGCAGGGATAGGTCACAACAAGTGCAGATCTTTGAACATTGCATGTGTCCTTGTGTCTTCTGTTCCTCAAAGGAAAAAAATTTGCTGCTTGGGAGTGTGCACTGGTGGACACAATTTGGGAATTTCATTGCCTGATTGAACATGTTGTTGTTCAAGATTTCTAGAAAGAGTTTTCCAGGGCTTTTGTACAGTGGTCATGTTTTTATTGTGAACCTATTGACTTATAGAAGATGCTCATAATGGGTCTGATTTTGCAGACTACGGGAGGAGGAGGAGGAGGAGGAGGAGGAGGATCTAATTCAACAGGATATGTGGGAGGGGGAACACAATACATGATCACAAACACACTGGAGATCTTTGCAAGCGCTGCAATCCAGACACTTTTGAAACTTAACCTGATCAGATCAGAGCGGATTGGAGACTTAGACGCAATGGAAATTCAATGCAGCCCAAAAGAGGTGAAACTTTGTTTCACTAGAAAGAGGGGATGATGTGCATCATACTGTTGGCTTGCAGAATCAGCAGTCTGACCCTGGTTTTGCAGCAATCACTTTCTGAGATCTGTAAATTGGTGTGAACTTGGATGAAATCCTAGTTTTACTCCATTGCACAAGAATATTTCCAGGGAGGTAGCATCATTTACAGAAATGCCAGTCAAAGCAATATGTTTTGGCTGCATATTTGCAGAGGAAAATGGGCCCCAAAAGCAATGGGTCACACATTTTGTGAATATAGACTTCAGGAATAGTCCAACAGAAATGCAAAAATCTCTCAAGTCTGATCAAGATGGCAACAGCTTTAATCAGGGTTGCCACAGACATGTCTGACTATTGACATCACCTTCGGAGCACTGGATTTTCTTTCTTCTCTTATGTGAATGGATGTCATGGTTTGAGTTCTTGACTATTTACAAACACATGCACAGTGGCATTGTTAAATGCATATCTTACTGTGTAATGGGATGTGCAGGTGTTACAGCTGTTGAAAGCATCACTATCCTCCACCAATGTGCTAAATGAAGTGTTTGGCAAGCATTGTGCCAACTAAATGGCCGGTATATGCTCTTGGTATGTAGCTACATATGTGAAATGCCATCAGTTCTCACCTGTGCTTTCATTGTGGGCTTGCGCTTAATTCTTCGCTTCACCCTTTGCATCTCAAAGTGCTTTTGTTTTCAGAGCCTAAAACCCTGAGTCTACCTGCTGAGAATTCCAGGAGCTTACCAAACACTGGCACAACCCAGATAAATTGGCACCACCAGAAATTGTCACTTCTTTGTTCTGAGAGAATTGCTCATGCTTTGCAGTTCTGTGGCCTGTGGTTGACTTTCTTCAGCTGCAGGGAATTCACCCACTTGTGACTTCTCACTGAATTATGCTGCCAGGTAGCTCCTCTTGAATTTCTAGGATCTCAAGGTCACAGGCTGCAGGACAGCACTCTCTTTGTACATATTTGTCCCCCTGGTGCAACCTTTTGAACTTGGTTGTCTACTCCTAGAACAATGCAGTTTGGTTCCCATACTGAACCTGGACAATGGCCAAACCAGAGCAGGTTGAACCATGAGATTGCAAATCATTTCCTATTGAGCCCAGCCTGCCTTCCATGGTGGATGCAGATGAAAGTAAATAATGTCAGATTTGTGGCATGCTTGGTCTGCTTTGGTGGAATGGGTTCCACTGTCTTCTTACCAAGCTGTTTTCTGTCTTCTGTCTCTTCCATATTCCATTTTTAGTCTGAGCTACTAAATCACTCCAGTACATTGTTTGGTATGTGCAGTAGATGTTCCCTTTCCTGTCTATAGAGTCATGCAGAGTCTTTGGCTATAGATTCAGGAGCAGAGGATTTGCACAAATCTGCAGACAAATTCTTCAATTTCTTGATGTAGAAGCTTCCCAATCCATTTTGTTACAGACCTAATCTCTTCTATGGAAGTTGACACAAAGTATTGCAGCTAAGGCTGAAGTCAGATAACTAGCAATGCAATTTCTCCTCATGAAATCACACAGCCAATACCCTCTTCTGTTTCAAATCAAAATTCACTATGGAGGAAGTAGAAACAGTGCAATGAAGGTCATGGAGAGGATCTATGTCACATAATAGCAATCGGAAATTGCATTGTTCTTGAGATGCATGAGGAAAGTTTCTGTCAAGCTTCTTGAAATTACATGGCTCTCTCATCTTACCAAAAGTGTCACAGCCACAAAATAGAAATGGTTTTTCAGCTTGCATGAGATATACTTGCAATTATGTAAATATTCTTAATGCAACTATGTCTAACAGTTTTTGGACAAATCATGAACATGCTTGTTGTACAGTTCATGTTCCAATTGTAAGCAATGGGATGGCTTATGTCCAACCTCCATATGATCATGCAACACATCTGGGAGTTTGAGATGCTTGCTACCTTTTGTCAAGTTATTAGGAGGAATATCTTGAAAATAACTGTTCTTGCAAGCCTTGATGTGGTATATACATGAAGGCTTGCAAGAACAGTATTGCTCAGTGTTAGTTGGGGCCTTTGGCAAGTAGCATTGCCAAATGTCACTTTGCATCCAAAGCTAGAAGGCAATCATAAATGCTTTCCACATTATTTGGACTATTGATGGTGTTTTTGATTTGAAGGTGGGTTGATTGATTATTTTTGGTTGAGTATTTCCTGCATGTCTAGAGTAAAAATAATTTAAACTTCTACCTCAAATAGTTGAAGAACTTGTATGTAGATTAATAATTCATGATCAAAGACTTTGAGGCCAAAGAATGAAGCAAAAGTTTGGCTCAATAAGAGTTGTCCATGATATGAGGCTTCCAAACAAGTCTCATAGCATCAATCAAGGCATTGGCCGTTTTTCTAGTGGGGGAGTGTTGCATGCCTAACCTTGAGTTGCAACCGAATTTGGGGGTAAGGAGAAGAGGCATGCCACTTGCCAAGGGGTTTGAGAGTTCCACTCTAACCCAAATGAAAAGGAAGACATATTGGTCCAAGGAAGTGAAGAGGTGGGCTACATTCCAAAGAGTTTGAGAGTTACACTTTACTCAAATGAAAAGGAAAGCATGTGGGAGACCAAGGGGAACGTCCCAATTATTCCCCACATGAAAGCTCAATTTGGGAATTGGGGAAACTCCTCAAAATCCCTCAATATTGAAACAAGGGTTTCACAAATCAATCCTCTTTCAAATTTAGTGATCTCATTCAATGGATCATCGGAAAGCTCTTGTAAGGGGCTACAATAATTTGGGTCTGCATCTCAAAATAGAATCTGTTCCTGACTTGTAGATAGGTTTGAAAAAATGGGACAAAAGTGACCAAGTGTATGCTGATTTGGTTTCAATTCCTGGGAGTTAGTGGCTGTTTGAGGTTTAGGACATCTTATAAGGGTGCCAACAAGAGAACCCAATTGTAGCAACAAAGTTGGAGGCATGTTTTTGTGCATTGGAGACATACAGCCAAGATAGGTGTTGATGTACATGGAAGTAAGGCCATTTCCACAACAGAAACTTGGCTCAAACTACAAGAGAAAGCATCAACATGGTCAATCCAATGAGGCAATCATAATCCAATTACATGTAAATCTCAACTGCAAAAACATTGCAAATTCTCTCAATTCAGAATCTCAATTCCTTGCTGGGTTTAGAGGTGTGTGTGTGCACATCAACCTATGTAGAGGTGATATTGGTATCCTCTAGCTGTACTGCATTGTACGTAGTAGAGATGACATTTAGTATTTTCTGGATGAACTGATGTCTACCAGAATCCCCTCCAGCAATCAAATTTTCTAAGTACACTACTCTGCAAGTATCTCCTCCCCTTCAGATGATTCCCTAGGTGGGGATAGCTTAAATGGATCTCGAGCTTTCTTTTTACGAGCTTTAGAGAGCATCCACACCACTTTCCTCATCGAGGGCCTTGATATAGGTACAGTATCTGTACAATAGAGTGCGATTTTCAACACGAGCTTCATTTCATCAACTGCAACAGAGTCACTCAGCTCCATGCGGCTGTCCAAAATTTCAGTCACAGGATTTGAGTTCATTGTTTCTTTTACCCAAGTCACAAGGTCCCCACCACTTTCAATTGGTTGAACTGGACGCCTCCCTGTAAGCAATTCCAGTAGCACAACTCCAAAACTGTATATGTCACATTTCTCCGTCACCTTCGTCGTGTATGCATACTCTGCAAAAAATATCCCACGACCAGCACCTCTCAGAATCCATCCCATCTACTATGAGCTGACAAGCATCTTTGCATCCTCATCACAAACAGCTAGTACATAGGATATGAATGTACCCATTACAGCAGCAGCATGCACACTATGTGCTAACCCATTGAGTTGAATGTTTAGTGCACTTCTGTCCTGAGGCTATGTGTCCGAGATCAACAGCTTATGACTGGATTGGCTCAAGCATTGGACAAATGGAGATACCATATAACAAAACACAGAAGCATGATATTTTCAGCAGCAAATGGAGGAGAGTGGGGAGGAAGAAATCTGAGAGAACCCCAGTGCCATACCAGGTGCAATGTAGCCATAAGTGCCAGCAATAGCGGACATGGACTTGGACTCTTGCACAATGAGCTTTGCCAGCCCAAAGTCACCGACATGCGTCTCAAACTGAGCATCGAGAAGTATGTTGTTTGACTTGATGTCACGGTGAATTATACAGGGCTTGCAATCATGGTGCAGATATGCCAAGCCTTCAGCAGCACCCAGAGCTACTTTGTAGCGGAGGTCCCAATCTAATGAACAAGTCTCTGAACCTAATAGCTCACCTAGGCTTCCTTTTGCCATATACTCATAGAGGAGAAGATTGAAATCCTGGTGTGAGCAGAATCCTAAAAGCTTCACAATGTTGCGGTGTCGGATCTGCCCTAATGTCATTATTTCTGCAGTGAAGCTATCATGATCAACAGGACTGTCTTTCTGAGCTGCTGACAGCTTCTTTACTGCTAATATCAGCTCAGAAGAGATTTGTGCCTTGTACACCTTCCCACATGCTCCTCTTCCAATCTCTGCACTGTCACTGAAGTTATCAGTGGCTTCAATGATATCACTGAGAGTGAGAGTGAGACCCGTCTGTGGGAAACAAATGTCAGAATTATCCGGTAATGGATTCTGTTCCACAGATGCACGTGCCCGCTGGTAGAACCAACATGCACCTGCAAGAATGATGAGCACTGCCCCAGCAATGACAGCTGCAATGATACCCACTATGACACCTATTCCCACATTTGAATCTTGCCAACTGTCAGGTGGTAATGGTGCTGCCAGAGGCTTTGAAGCAGGGGGGCACTGATTGGGTAAATTCCCCCCACAGAGACCTGGATTCCCAACAAAGCTGCTCGCATTCAATCGCTGAAAGATTGAGCTGTTTGGCACAGGCCCTGACAACTGATTGTATGACACATTAAAGATCTGAATGCTGACAAGATTCCCAAGTGCGGATGGTATGTCACCTATCAAACTGTTGAATGACAAGTCCAACAGCTGTAGCATTAACAGATTTCCAAGCTCTGGTGGAATGTTGCCTGTGAGGGCATTGTGACTCAGATTAAGTCCGTATTGCAGGCTGTGGATTGTGCCAAGTGATGGAGGAATGGATCCTGAGAACCTATTCACCCCTAGTTGCAAATACAATAGATGTATACAAGACCTCAATGTGTCTGGGATGGATCCCGACAGTTGGTTATTGGAAGCCAACAGTGACTCGAGCCTCAGAAAGTTGCCAAAGTTTGTAGGAAGACCACCTGTGAACTGGTTGTTGCTCAAGTCCAGATACTCCAGCAACAAGCACTTGCCAAGTCCCAATGGGATGTTGCCGGTGAGAGCATTGTTGGCAACACTCAGGCTTGTGAGCTTTGAAAGCTGACCCAATTCCTCTGGAAGGCTCCCTGTGAAGTTGTTGCCTGACATGGTCAGTATTTCGATTGACTGGAGATTTCCCAGCATTGGAGGGAGTTCTCCAGCAAAGAAGTTAAACTCAAGGTTCAAGTACCACAGTGATTTGCAGCTCAACAGACCTGGCGGAAGGCCTCCATTCAGCAGATTGTGGGCGATGTCAAAGATTGACAGATTGCTGAAGCTCCCTAACAGAGGTGGGATCTCTCCCACCAAGTTGTTATTGAACAACACAACATTCATCAACTTTGGCAATCTCTGCATTTGCACGGGAATGATCCCTGTGAGCTGATTGGAAGACAGATCCAAAGTAACCAGGTTGGAAGCCCTGCCAAATTCAGGTGGGATCTGCCCTGTGAGATTGTTTTCAAACAAGTGCAGCAAAGATAGATTTGGTAACAAGCCGAGCTCTCCAGGAATGTCACCTGTCAGGTTATTCTCTGACAGATCCATCTCCACCAGACTTGTAAGATTGCCAAATGATTTTGGAATGCTACCGTAGAGGTTATTTGTATAGAGATACAGCTCCTGCAGCTCTTGCAACTTCCCAAGTTCTTGTGGGATTGTGCCCGTGAGGTTGTTACTGTAAAGAGCAAGAATTTGTAGATGCAAACAGTTGCCTAGCTGCAGTGGAATTCCACCATCCAGTTTATTCTCCCACAATACCAAGCTTGTCAGGTTCTCAAGAAGCCCCAGGCTCAGTGGTATGACTCCTTGTAAGTTATTCTGTGCTAAACCCAAGGTTGAAAGGCCCTTGCAATTTGCAATTTCTGCAGGAATAGACCCATTCAAAGAATTTTGCCCTGCACGAAACGTCTTCAACTTCTGCAATCTACCCAAGCTCATCGGCAAGGACCCATTCAGGTTGTTGGTGATGCAGACGAACTCCACTAGTGAAGACAAGTTCCCGATCTCTGCAGGTATTGGACCTGACAAGAGATTGTTGCCTAAGTAAAGAATCTCAAGTCTACGCAAATACAAAATTTCAGGAGGGATGATACCTGTCAACAAATTGTTGGTAAGATCCAGGAACACTAACTTGGAGAGATTGCCAATGGAGCTAGGGATGGGACCATAGAGTTCATTATTGGACAGATTGAAGTAGCGCAGTGCAGTTAATCTGCCAATGCTTGGAGCTATGCTACCAGAGAGGTTCTTCATTGGCAGGTTAAGATCCCACACCCGCCGTGGCCAACTAGTACTACTATTGCTGCAATATACACCATCCCAGTTACAAGGAAACCTATCTGATGCATTCCAGTTACTTAAAGCTCCATACTGGTCCACCAGACTTCTCTTCACATCCAACAAAATCCTCCCATCTTTCGACAGAGCATGGCACTGCCTGCAGCTTGCAGCCAGTAGTACCACCACAACAAGGCTCATCACTAGAGCTGCCCGATTACCGGCCTCTTGTGTTTGCAAGGCTTGACTCCTGGCTCCCCATGAACCAGTCATGATGAAGCCTGAATTATTGTCGGGTACTACTACCCAGCTGCTGTTTTGTCCTCTCACCACTGATCATCAACCAGCTCAAGTCCCCATTGAAACAGCTTCTGACATGGGAAGCTCATGTTGTAGTAGTAGCAGTAGTAGTGTTCTAGCAAACCCCGGTCTAATTGTGGGCAAAGAAGAAGATCCATTCCACAACTGCCACAAAGTATCAAAGCTCTAGTACACTATTGAGCTTCTTGAGATGGGTGCACACGATTTTATCATCTGTCAACATCTCTTAAGAAAGGCTTGCTAAACTAATTTAAGCCTGAAATGCACCCCAACCTTTTAACCCATATTCTTCAGCTCCAAACAGCCAGCATCTGGTTTTGCTCCCCAGCTGCTACTGCTTCATTTCCTTTCCTTTCCTGCTGCAGCAGGCTACCAATCTGTGGCCCTGTCAGTTCCTGTGGCTTTTTTGTCCAGCCATCAAGCTGCCACCCAATTCTATTCTCCTTACCCAACATTGATCCAGTCTCTCTCCTCCTTCCAAATCACTTCAATCTGGAATAATTCCCCAAAACCCATTTCAAGAAATTCTAGACCTCCAGAACCCAGGGACAAAAAAAACATCCAAGACCCAAGATTAAGACAAAAATACAACAAACAAGGAAAGTACTCACAACAACTCATGTGACCCTTATAGCTCCTCAAGACTTTCATCAGGAGCTGAGCTGAGTGGAGCAAGATGGAAGAGCAACAGCAGCAGCAGCAGCAGAAAGCAACAAGACTCAGGGATATGGATGATTGATTCAGAACTCAGTCGCACACGGAATTGAGGCAGCAGCAGCAGCACAGCAGTTGTGGGCGAACAAATTCAACAAATATTCAACGAAAGTGGTGATGATTTTCCGAGTGCGACAAGAAGGCTGGGATCCACTTAGTTTATGGTGTCCTAAGTGGGCCTAACTAGCTAGCTAGCACGCACAACCAATAGCCCCCATGATGATGATTGATGATGATGAATCCAACGTTTCTTTTTGTCACCAAAAAAGTGAAATTACATGTTAAAAATTCGAAAATGAAGTGATTTTGGACGGTTTCCCTCGCCAAAAATAAGGGGAAACAAAATTAAAATAAAAGTTGCCAGATCTGTTCTCAGTGTGTAGCCATAAATATAGAAGGTTGATTTTTAATAAAAAAAAGCATTTCATATCTGGTTTATAGCCATATTTGGCTAAATCTTCCAAAAGCCCCATGATGATGAGTCCCCAGTGTTTTTTTTACTGGCAAAATTTCGCAAAAAAGAGAAATTTTAAAGTTTAAAAAATTCGGAAATGAAGTGATTTTGGTTGATTTCCATCTCCAAAAAATGAGGAAAAAAGGGTAAAAGTCGCTAGATTCTTGTAGATGGGTTTTCAGTCTGTAGCCATAAGTATAGAAGGTTGATTTTTTAAAAACATTTCATATATGGTTTATAGCCATATTTGGCTAAATCTTCCTAATCATGATCGCCATTTTTTCTGCATCTCTTTACTAAGGATGATCACCATTTTTTCTGCATCTCCTTCCTAAGAATGATGGCCAGATTTAGCTAAATCTTCCTAATGATGGTCGCCATTTTTTCTGTATCTCCTTCCCAAGGATGATCGCCAGATTTGGCTAAATTTTCCAGATGATGATTCTCAGTTTTTCTGCATGTCTTTTCCAAAGGATGATCACCATTTTTTTTGCATCTCCTTCGTAAGGATGATTGCCAGATTTGGCTAAATGTTCGTAATGATGATTGCCATTTTTTCTGCATCTCTGTCCTAAGGATGAACACCATTTTTTCTGCATCTCCTTCCTAAGGATGATGGCAGATTTGGCTAAATGTTCCTAAATATCACCACCATTTTTTCTGCATCTCTGTCCTAAGGATGAACACCAATTTTTCTGCATCTCCTTCCTAAGGATGATTGCCAGATTTGGCTAAATGTTCCTAAATATCACCACCATTTTTTCTGCATCTCTGTCCTAAGGATGAACACCATTTTTTCTGCATCTCCTTCCTAAGGATGATTGCCAGATTTGGCTAAATGTTCCTAAATATCACCACCATTTTTTCTGCATCTCTTTCCTAAGGATGATCGCCATTTTTTCTGCATATCTTTCCTAAGGATGATCCCCATTTTTTCTGCATCTCCTTCCTAAGGATGATAATCACTTAAGCTACAGAAACAGAATACCTTGAAAAAAACACTTGCCCATCACACACACACACACACACTCTCTCTCTCTCTCTCTCTCTCTCTCTCTTGCTTTGTTTCTTTCTTTTTTGCCTAGCCGACAATTTAGAAGCATGTAGGTAAGGTACTTATCCCCACTATTGGCGAAGTCCAAGTCCAGCCCATCATCATCATCATCAATTCACCCAGCAAGTCAGTCCAAGGACAGACGACCCGGCATACCACCAACTGGGACCACCCATCCATCTTCTTTTGCAGCTTGCTATGGGCGATGGTCCCACAGACAGACCAGCTCCTCGGTCTGCTCCCTCCCTCCTCTTTCCCCTTCCCCCCCCCACCTCCTCCCACCCCTAGTGGGGGAGGGGGGCCAGGGGAAGGAGGCTTCTCAAGAATCCTCCTTCACCTACTTTTTCCAACTGCAGTCAACAAAATCCTTTGAAGCTTTGCAACACATACATACTTTGTAGTGGATGTCCCGGACTGCAATAATAATGTCTTGCAGGTAATTCATAATTTACTAACGAAACCCTAAACCCTACTCCTAGGTAGGTGGTTTTTCATTTTGACCCCCCATATTTTGAGGAATGAATGTTCATCAGGTTTGTTTTATTTTTGTTTTACCCGTGTTGGCTGGTTACCCCATTTGGCGGGTTAGAATGATCGATTTCAGTTATGTAAAAGGGAACCAGAATCAGGTCTGATTTTTGACCTAGCATAAGTGTAAGACCGAACCAGAAGCAGGTTTGATTTTTGACCCCGCGTTTTGAGGAATGAATGTCCACCAGATGCAGCTATTTTTTAAAAAACTGGTGTTGACTGGTTACCTGGTTTGGTGGGTTCGAACTGTAGGTTTCGAATAGTATAAAACCGAACCAGAACCAGGTCTGATTTTTGACCCCATGTTTTGAGGAATGAATGTTCACCAGATGTGTTTTTCTTTTACCTGTGTTCTGTCGCTACTTGTTTTGGTGGGTTCGAACTGTTGGTTCCAATTGTGGTTAGTATAAACTGAATGAGAACCAGGTTTGATTTTGGGAATCAGTTCCCGAACCAAATTCTTTTTAGAATCAGACCCCGAAACATGTTCTTGGTTTTACTTATGTGTGGATTCATAACCAGAGTCAAGGTTTTCTTGGAAAAAACAGTTTTGGAAGAAAAAAGGAACTGGAATTGACGGCTAACCAGAAGTTAACTGCGGGTTCTAGTCCAGGTTACCCAAAACTAGAACAGAATCGATTTTTATTTTTATTTTTGAATAACGGGACCTGGAACCAGATTCTGAACTCCATTTATGTGTCAAATCATAACCCTAATTTATGTTTTTAGAACTCGGACTGGAGGTTCTTAAAGAACCAGCCAACACTGGCTTTTACTCCTAATGACCTGCCTATGTGTGAGTTTTTCCTTTTTGGGAACTTCATAGAACGTATGTTGAGCTTTGAACCTACTATTATATTGAGGAGTTCATTCTTTACCACTCCTTGGAACATTTCGATCTATTTTTGTGCATTCATTTTTGGGAACTTCATGGAACACTTTTCTATTTGGTGAGGTCAACTTTTGGGTAAAATTGATGCAACAATTTTTTATTTCATGAGTTCATTTTTGGGAACTTCCTCAAACTTTTGTTTTCCTTTCATGAGGTTTTTCATGGAGCATTTGAATCTTAATAGCTGTGAGTTCATTTTTGGGGAGTTCACGGAACATTTGAATCTTAATGAGGTGAGTTCATTTTTGGGGACTTCATGGACCATTTGAATCAATTTGTGGGTTCAGTTTTGGGAACACCATGGAAGAAAATCCCTGTAAATTAAAAAAAGGCATGGATGTGAACCCATCAGCTAACCTTTTGTATTTTGTGAGTTCATTTTTGAGAAGTGTATAAATCTAACCTACCTATAGCTACTATAGGCTTTTGGTTGTCTAGTTGGTATTACTTTCCACAGATCAGGTTGGCTATCTTCCCACCTAGTGGTCGGGGAATAGCTTGCCAAAGCAGATTAGAATTGTCCCATTGGTTGGAACATCCCTCTGTAGGTCTTGACCCGTGATTTTTTGGACAAATTTTGTCTCCTTTTCCACAAAAAGTTGGGAAATTTTTGGATGCATGTGTTTTACTAGAGTAAATTTAGCTAAATTTTATATTTTTTGGAATTTTTTTCTATTTATTTATTTATTTATATTTTAAAAATTGAGACAAAAACTCGGTCTTGAAGTCTGGACCAAGTGTGGGGTTGTCCTTTAATTTTATGAAGAACCTCCAGTTTCAGTTCAAAAAAATAAATGAGAACTCTCCCAGTTCAGGTTCCAGTTTCCCACAGAAACAGAATCAAGAATTGGGTTTTGAGTTCGGTTCTTCAAAATGAAAATCAAACCTGATTCTTGATCCGGTTGTTACTAACCTGGATCAAAATTAGCAGTTGATTGTCTAATAAACCCCTCCCCCCCTCCTTTCTAGTCTTTTTTTTCCTTTTGTTTTTTCTTTCCAAACCAATTATTTTCAAAAATCTTGATTTTGGTTCTCGTTTCACACCTAAATAGAACTGGGAACCCAGTTCCAGGTCCAGTTGTTTAAGAAAATAAAATCAAGTTCCAGTTCCAAAATCAGACCCAATTCCAATTTTGTTCCGACTTTGTCTTAACTAACCCAACCAGTTGTTCTTACCTGCCAACGTGAAGTACCTACCCAAAATTGGTTTGGACTAGTGTTGCTCGGTTATTGATTTTTCTTAATAATCACCATGTAGGTTCTTTTTTTCCTTTTTTTCTTTAAGACCACATAGGTTATCAATATCAATATGAAAATTGATTTGATACCCTTATTGATAACCAGGTCAAATGGGTGAAAGTTTGGCTTTTATAAATTGACATCTCCGATTCAAGGAGGCACCTTAGATGCCATCATCCTCCCCTGACACAGAAATTTGATGGCAGGTAAGGTGCCTTCCACTTACACTAGAAAAAATGTATCAGTTGTTGGCATGCTTTAGAAGCCATGATCATCTCTTTCTACACAATGGTGTTGAATAATTGATTTATTTATTGGAATGCATTTTGGTGTATATCATAAATTTTTCAAGATTTTTCACTTGTATTTTTTAAATTTTTAATAATTTTGAAACAATTAAGAATGTCAATCATTTTTCATTCGATTTCATGCATAGCATTCATGTGTTCCTATTGTTGATTATTAATGTTTGCAATCTGCAATTTCCTATGTTTGTTGATTCTTGTTCGACACCCTCCAATTCATCTTTAGATATTTGAAAATGGAGTGGATTGCAATAGGATGCATAGAGGATTTATGTTGTTGCCAATGAATGAAACAATTTAAGTAGCAATTTTCAATGAAAAGTGTTTTTGAAACAATATTGTGTCAAGTTTTAACATTTACACAATTGTATCCATCAAACGTTTGCATTCACAATATCCCATTCTTCACCAAAGTTCAAAATCATTTTATCAACCAAATGAAATGTGTACAATTGTAACAACACAAATAAAAATATGAAAAACATGTTAGTCACTAGGGCTTATAATCCTTAGGTTTCCCAAACTTTCAACACTATGCAACTTGAAAATTTGAAATTATGGTGTTTCAAATTTCAAAAATTCTCAAAAAAAATTGAAAATTAAGAAATAATTTAATTATCAGCAAATTTATTAAGGTAATATGGTAGTGTTTCTTTTTTTTAAGTTTAGATGTAAAGACAAGTGAAAACCATCCATATGATAATTTAGCCATTTTTTCTTGAAAAAATGAAATTAAAAACATTTAAACAACCTTCTCTATTGTTGGCCACCTACTAGGATGTAGAATAGGGTGATTCTTTAATATTTCTTTTTGAAATTTGGTGTTTAGAAACCCCTAAAAAACCATTTTTCACATTTTTGAGACACAATTTGAAAGAAAAAGAAACATTGACCATCACATTCAACATAGTTGTGATTAAGTTGTCAGGCATTTAGTTTAGTTAATTTACTAGTCTTTTCGATGAAATTTTAACCAAAGTTTGACCATGGTTGATTTAGTCGTTCTAATCTTTTGGACTGAAGGTTTTTCTTTTCAAAACTATTACTTCTCATTCCATATATTCTTTGACCAATTAAATCTCTTTAGAACACACACTCGCAAATTGTGCATGGAAATATGAACGTTAGGAAAACACATCTCCAGGCGTTGAGTGCATTGTCTTTTTTCCTGATAAATTTTTTTGTTGTCAAAAAAATTGGGATTAAAAAAAATCTATCTCTAATGTAAAGTCAACTGATTTTGCTAATATTTCAAAAACATTTGCCAAATTTACAATATCATAAAATTGAGAAAGAAAAACTTGGTTAGGTCAATGAAGAGCATTTTATTGTGTAATGTCTCTTACAAGCATCGAATACTGTGCCAAATTGATTGACCCAAACTAACATATAAATGTTTTATTTTATCCAAAATATACTATGCAAACCCATTGATCTAAGACTTATTCAGGGTGATCTAGGCCAAATTTGGTCAATAAGAGCATCTCCAGCGGTGCTCATTATGTGATCTGCAGAGTAAAATTGGATGAAGAAAAGTCAAAACATGTCGGTTTGGCTCAGGAAAATAGTTTTGTTTCAGCATAATCGCACGATTTGCGGTGGCTGCTGAAAGATGCAGCAACCCTATTCACATGCAGAAAAGAGTGTAATAAATGTGATCTGACTGCTGCCCAATGTTTTTGATTGGCCTATCATAATGATTGATCCAGGTGGTTTGCTATTGGTAGTCCCCCACCTATTTGCTAGCCAGTTTCAGTTTTATAGGTGGGGTTGCAAAAAAGTGAATAACTAAACTTGGATGTGAAAACTGCATACTTGTAGTGGATGGTACAGGATAAAGACCTATGCCACCCTTCCAAGGACTTTACTGGAATAAGGGCCTAGAGGAGGATAAAACCTCCAGAGTGTAAAGACCATCCAAAACACACACACACACACACACACACATATATTCTTGGGTACAACAGGAAAAAATGATTTAAAAAGAGGCTGCCATTTCATTCTTTAAACAACCCCCAAACAACGGAGGATAAAATACGCAAGATAACATGCCCTCCAATTACAGTAAAAAAATTAGAGCACAATTTTATGATGAAATGCAAGGTCCATGTAAGCCATTCTGGAATCGAAGGACAGAATGGGAGCTACAAATTCCCAGGTCTGGAGCATGCAAAGGTGTCTATTTTGTGCCAAACAGACCGAATATGTAATATGTTTTATTTCCCTCAACATTATTTTAATGACAAAGTCGTAAATGCATTGCTTGTTTCAAGACAACCTGGCATGGGTCTCAATGCATAGGCAATGTGAACCCCAAGCATACCATCACCAAAACATGTGTTTTAGGGCGGCTGGGTGTGAGTTTTGAGGCTTGAACACAACACCCCCTGAAACATAGTCGTCATCAAAACATGATAACTTTTGAGGCCCACCATCGAAGGGTTCAATGCTCGGGCAGGGCAACACCCAAAACTTACCCCATCACCAAAACATGTTAAGTTTCAATGGGCGGCTTGGCATGGGTTTCGATGCCCAGGTAACTCAAGACCTGAAACATACCACACACCGAAACATGGAAAGTTTTGGGAACTATGTTTCAATGCCATGCCCCCATGCTCCATGTGCTCCCCATCCATATCCAAACGCCCATCCATAGCGTCTTACTCCTTTTCTGACTTTTGCATCGATGCTTTGTATTTTTCCCCCAAACTTGAATCTACCATTATCATCTTCGTCATTGCTTTTTCATCGTAGATTTTAACTTAGGGTTTTAATAGCAACTCAAGCTCATTGTGGCGCCAAAGAACCTTTGTTTCTTCACTCCCATTAGATATCTCATCATTATGTTATTTGCAACTTCATACTATTTCATTCTCTTTGAAGCAAAACATTGTTATGTATGAACAATGTTAGAAACCTATAACATGTCTTGTTTTACATGTTGAAGTTTCTTGTTGTTTGCCAATTCACAATGGTTTTTATACTATTTTTTAATGATTGACACTTGTTTTGCCAAAGGTGGTGAAGTTGCAAACCAAATATTTGCTTATAAAAAAGACAAGTTGTTTCCTTCTATCGTGTTCCTTTCCCACATTGTTTTGTTTGGGTTTGTATTGTCTAGCTATAGTATATAAAAAAACTTACACAAGGCCTATAATGGGTTCCTATATAAACTAGATTTTTTATACACTACAATATGTCTTACTTTAAATTGCAACTAGTTCTAAGAAATAAATGCAGACATTGTTATGCATCGTATTTTCGACTCAAGCTTCCTAAATCCCGATCCCATATGAGTTCACAATATATATTTTTTAAAGTTTTGATGTAAAGTTCCAACATAATATTTTACATGGTTATGGTTTGCGTTCCAAAACTAAACAATTTATAAAAATGTTCAAACTAAAGGGTCTTGGTCCTTTAGGGTGGACCAAATGTGGCCACATACTTTAGGAATTTGGTTATTTTAATTTCCTTAAATTTGGAAAAGATTATGCTTGATTACACTTTGTAGTTTCTTTATTTGAAACATTATTTTAATACTAAAATTTTAATGCATTAACAAGTACATGTATTGTAAACATTGTTGGGGCAATGAATGTTGAATAAAGTGAAATGGTTAAATGTAGGATAAAGATACAAGTAACCTTGTGGTATTTGTTTTTGGGTGTTTTTTGGTAGTTTCTAGGGTTTTGTTTTGTTTTTTTAGGGTATGTTGATGTTATTTCAAATTTGAGTATTAGAAAAATACTCTTTAGACTAATAATATGCAACTTATAATTTTATATCATGTTTTCATACATTCAACTTGTCATATTCCCCTATTTAATTTTCATTTTTTTCAAAATTAATATATATGTATTTGGAAGTTTATATTAAAATTTGACAATGGACATTCATGGACAACATTTTGTGGTACCTCTAGAGGGCCAAGACCATAAATAGAACACTACAAAATGTTTGTCTCAAGTTTCTAGTTTACATGTGCTTGCATGTTTCAACATTATATGTTATAGTACTTAAATCTATATATTATAGTCCAAACCTTTTTGCGCATGTTTCAATTGAAGTAGAAAGTTTATTAAGTTACATGTTTCTTTTTTTTCTTTTCTTTTTCCATACATATGTTTTTGTAACATTCCTATACAATTGATTAACCTATTTAAAAACTATGTTTCTCAAGCACGGATAACATGTTATGATCTTGTAATGTTCTTCCCACATCTCTTGGGTGTTCCTTGATAATGTTTCAAGGTTATCTCAATGTTACCTTTGAATATCCAAGAGCATTGTATGAAGTCTCACAAAGAGGTGATTCTTCAATGAACCTTTAACATTCATAAACAAGGGTCATCAAGTTTTTTTTCATGTTCCTACTAAAGCGAAGTGATTTGAGAAAATGTAACCTTCAAAATATGACATAAAGAACTAAAAAACAACTACACTAACATGATTAAATAATATATGTTACATAATAATTTAAACCCATTTGCAATAGTTTTGGTTTGGTTAGTAATTTTGTAAATTACATGTTTCTACATGTTTTTAATTTTTTTCCAATACACATGTTTCGAATAAAATGCATTTTCGGGTCACATGATGATCTTTATTTAATCTTTCAAAAATTGTCTAGTCGAGGTTTTCAATACACATTTTTTAATTATTTTTTTGTATTTACATCTATTATGTTTTTTATTTAGATCACCAAAAGCAAACCTAATTGTAATGATCGTAAAGTGATCAACCAAAGGCAAGTGAATGTTTGAAAAAAATGTTACGATGTATCCCATAGATTCCCTTCAAATATCCATGTGTAATTGGTTGACCTTTTTTTCAAATATAATTTTGGCAAAAGATGACATGTTATGTTATTGTAATGTTCTTCCTACATATGATAGGTGTTATTGGATTTTTTTTTTGGGTTATTTTAATATTATCCTTGAACATCCATTGGCATTGGGTGAAGTTTCACGACTTGGTTAATTCAACTACTCTCTTGGATTGATACCCAAGGGTCATTTATGTTCATGTTTTGGGTGAAACAAAGTGACCTGAAGGAACATAACCTATAAACCCTAGAAAATGACATAAGAAGAAAAAGACAACAATACCATGATTAAATTTTATATGTACCAAAATAATTTAACCAATTTGCACATGTTTTGGGTTGGTTGGTTTCATATATATATGTATTTTATTTTATTTTAAAAAAATTGGTGCACATGTATCAAATAAATATTTATCTTTTTGAAACTTGTATTTCAAAACTATGAAAGATGAGGAATAACATAAGCGGGTGCAATACAATCAAATGAACCAATAATGACAAAGGACTCAACCACAAAATGGGCCATTTTTGAACATTTTGATTTTTTCATAAAAAAAAAATTTTGAAAGATTTTTTTTGCAACATGTATGTATATATATATATATATATATATGAATTTTCCAAAAGTGTACAAATTCTATTAGATTTTATGTTTCATTTTGAAAAATCATCATAATTTCAAATCATGTTAAAATATGATAACTCATTTAAACTTTGGTTTTTTGTATTGCAAACCACAACTTTGTTCATATGTCATATACATTATGACCCATTTACATCTAGCAAATGGTTCTTGAAATTTGAACATTTTGAAATTATATTTTGAAATCCTAAAAATTTCAAGTACCACAATTTTTAAATTATGATTGTTTTTCATATGTGGAAGGTAGGTTATCATCATTTCAAAAAAACTCACATCAAATTTTTTATGTTAAAAGAGTCCTCAACCTAATGTTTTATAAACTAATTTTGGGGTGTTAAAGTTCAATTTTTTTTTACTAAAACGAAAATTCAATTTATTAAATTAAATATTCTTGAAAAGTTCTTCAACACTCATATAAATCATTTAACACAAATTTCCTTATCAACATGACATTAAAGTGGCATTACATAAATATCTTTGAAAATTTTGAGAATTTTTCGATCGTCTAACATGGTTTTTGGTTAATTTGACTTTGATCGCACCCAAGCTAAGAATGTACGAAATTTAGATACTAAAACATTATGTTTAAATTGCGTTGTGTAGCAAGCTGTGAAATAAAATGAAAAAACTTTGGACATCACTAATTTCCTAAAAAAATGGATCATGTAGACTTCTCTGAAACCTATATGAAACCTTGATTTGTTGCATCTTCGCCATCCATTGACAAACTTTCCCAATGAACATCCTTTATACAAAGCAATCAAAGGTCGATTATCTTGACGATGCCCACATCATAGTAATGTAAATCCATTTCATTACAAAGGGATATTATTGTTTTTTCATAAGCAACACAAGATTGATACAATGTGTGTCAACTTTTGAAAGATAGAGTCAACTAGGCATGCAATGATAATGTGGCAAAACTCATCATGTTACAAGTTTTTAGTGTTTTTGCAAGTTATATTATTCAACAACCACATCCAAAAGATTATAGAGGCATTTCTTACAATTGATCGACATAAGTACATTGTGGACCAAAAAGTTGTTGAAGAATCTAGCTATCACGTCCTTGGTGAGGAGGTTATGCAATTTAATATGAAGATTGCACATGACCCAAGATAATGATCAAGTATATGATAGATGTAATGTTGCTCCAAGATATTTTAGTTTATGGGTAGTTTGTTTCTTATTCTATGATCATTTTGAATGAGATTCATGAATAAATAATTCATACACTGAATGTTGATAAGTTTTGTGGTTATTTCTTCAATTGCCCCCATCTTTACCATTCTTAGACAAATTTTCCCAGTGGAGATTCCTTACACAAAATAACTTGAAATTGATTATCTTAATGTTGCCTTCATTACAATGATGCAAATTCATCTCATTGACTTGAGGGTGACATTAGTTTTTCTTATCAAGGAAAGAGGTGATCAAAATAACTTGTCAAATTTTATACGAGAGAAATAACGGATTGGTTCTTAATGTGTTAAAGTTGAGTATCTTGCATGTCTACAATGTTCTTCCAAATGAAATGCAAACACATATTTTTGAGCCACCATCTCTTGGAACAAGAAAGATGATGGGGTACATTCACAAAGATAGGAATCATAGGAATTATACCCACTACTTTGTTTTTCATGTTTTCTTGTCAAAAAAATACTAATATTGCACATTTCTTTTATATGTTTTGATGATAATGTTCTTAATACATTATGGAAACATGTGCAATAATTTGAAATGAATCCAATGCAATTTGAATTCTCAAAAACATTAATTATTCATTAAAACTAATGTTTTATAATTTTTTACTACTTGAAAAACTCATAAATGATTTTAAAAGACTTGAAAATGACATATTTTTGGAAAAACTTTTAAAACACATATTCACAATAAGTATAATGTAACATATTTTTGAATCAAAAGGACTTTCTTATGACTTTTTGCAACTTACAAATGGAATATTATTGGTATATACCAAGAATCTTTTAGAATAATCAATCACCAAAGTCCTTACTAAGGTTGCACCCCCAACTCCTTATTTTGTGAATGTACTCAATGGTTATTCTCAATATTGTGGAGGCATCTTTTACAATTGATGGAATTTACTATGTTGTGGACCTTGGGTTTTCAAAGCAAAATGTATACAATCCAAAGCTTGGAGTTAACTCTTTGGTCATCATTTCCACTTCACATCAACATGTCAAAAAGCACATTGACTTAGTTGAACTCAACTTGGCAAGTGTTATTGACTCTATAAGGAAAGTGCATGTTAATGTAGGCTACACTAATGAATTGGAAACATGACATAAATAAGAAATAAACACTAACAAAGACTAATTATGTTTTTCAAACTTGTGTTCCAAAACTATATAAGATCTAGAATAATCAACAAAACATATCCTAAAAAACCTCAAAGCATGGCCAAAAAAACTCCTAAAACTTAGACATCAAAACCTATTGGCCTTAGCTTGAAACAAAAGAGTACAAGAAACATGGTGTTATGGACACCATATAACCATCCTTATGCATTTCAAAAATGTACACTTAATAGAAACCTATTTCAAATGTTGAGCTTAAACAATAATTCAAGCAAAAACATATGATTGATACAATTTCATAGCATGTAATGTATAAGACATAAAAACACCACATTAAAAACCTTTAAAATTATTTCATGGATCAGGTGACGATACACACCTAACAACATGATATAACACAATAAACATACCCTTGGAGTAGTTGAGACACGTTTATTATCATGAAACTTGGAATTAAAATGCGCAAAAAAAATTTGAAACATAAAAGGAAAACAACAAAAACCTACACAACATAACACAAAATTAACAAAAACTTCACTACACCAAAATGCATCCTAGTTCACTTTGGGTTTCACTAGATTTTGAATGAATTTGGACATTTTTATAATGGTGAAACTAATCAACCCCCTAGTGAACATGGACTAGTTATTACGAATAGTGAATTAGTCCACTAATACTTAGTGAAACAAGGTTATTTTTCAAATGAAATACAAATTTACCAAGTCATTTCACTTGCCAATTAATTAACTACGCAACATGGAAATCATTTTATTATCAATAATTTAATGATTTTTTTAGCCTATGAATTATTGACACATGTGACTACTTATGTTAAATTTAAAGCCTAGCCTAAGTACATAGGTCATGTAATCGACCTAAATAGGCATTTATTATAAGGAATTACATAAGAAAATATTTAGTCAACTAACCACTATTGACAACAAACACACGATTTGTGAGGTTTGATCCCTTGACCTTTAGGATGGAAGTAAACACCCTTACCATTAAGTCACCACACTTGTTTTGATAATGTGTTACATTACATTTTATTTATCAAATATTTCATTTTAAACATTACAAAAACATAAACTTTAAAAATACATATCTTACTGAAATTTTGTCCAAATGAAATTATTAAAGTTTAATTAAATATTTTTTCAATAATGTACATAATTCCATTTATTTCCTTTTGAAAGTGTAAAATCACTTGAACAATTTTTTTTTGAATATAATTATTCAATAACATTTCAATGACAATTTTTTTGAATTTTTTTAATAAATGGATAAGATATTTGCTAATATAATAATATTACTTATGTTACGTTACTTTTAACTATTTTAAAGTTATTTTTCATTATTCTAAGTTATTTCACCCTTCATTATTTATGGCTATTTATAGTTTTTCTTAGTTTTTGGTTTTTTTTAGTTATTTCACCTTAGGTTACTTTCAATTATTTTAAGTTATTTTTTGTTATTTTAAGTTATTTTAAGTTATTTCAACTTAGGTTATTTTAATTATGTGAGACTATTATTAGTTATTTTTGGCTATTAAAGGTTATTTCACCTTATATTATTATTAATTATTGAAGGTTATTTCACCTTATGTTATTATTAATTATTGAAGGTTATTTCACCTTATGTTATTATTGGCTATTAAAGGGTATTTCACCTTATGTTATTATTGAGTATTTTAAATTATATTACCATAGGTTATTTGTGGTGATTCTATTAGTGATTATTGTTGGTTATTTTATTGATGGCTATTGGTGTTTATTCTATTAGTGCTTATATATTGGTTTGGTGGCTATTGTTGGTAATCTATTGGTGCTTATATATTGGTTTGGTGACTATTGTTGGTTATTCTATTGATGCTTATTAGTGACTATTTTATTGGTGGTTATTGATGGTTATTATATTAGTGGCTATTAGTCATTATTATATTAATGGCTATTGGTTGTTTTTCTATTGGTGGCTATTAATGGATATTTTATTAATGGTTATTGGTAGCTATTTTATTAGTGGTTATTAATGGATATTTTATTAATGGCTATTAATGGTTATTTTATTAATGGCTATTAGTGGAGCTATTTTATTAATGGTTATTGGTTGATATTTTATTCGTAGATATTGGTGGTTATTTTAAGTTAAATTATCATAAGCTATTAATGATTATTAATGGCGATTATATTGGTGGTTATTAGTGGTTATTCTATTAGTGATTATTGTTAGCTATTATATTGTAGGCCATTGGTGATTATTTTATTGGTGGATATTGATGGTTATTTTATTGGTTATTATTAATGGTTATTTTTTGTTATTTTAGATTATATTATGACTATTGGTGGCTATTTTATTATAAGTTATTGTTCGATATTTTAGGTTATATTATTGTAGGTTATTAGTAATTATTTTATTGTAGGTTATTCTAAATTATTTTTCATAGGCCATTATTGGTTATTCAAGGTTATTTTACCTTAGGTCATTATATTATATTTTAAATTATTATGCTTAAGGTAAAATAATTTATAATAACATAAAGTAAAATGACCTTGAATAACCTAAAGTATAACTTGAAATAACATATATTAACTTAAAATAAAATAACCTCATGTATAACCTAAATTAGTTGAATAATTTAATTTTAAATAACTTAAAGTAAAAAACCTATATAAATTAACTATGATACTTTAAGGTAAAATAACATATAATAATTTAGGGTATAAGTTATAATAACTAATGAAGCCTAAAATAATATAAGGTGTATCATAAAATAACATATGGTATTTAAAACAACAACATAAAAATAAACTTATTTATCATAATAAATTCTAATAGTGAATTATGTTAACTAATAATGAAACATGATGTTACATAATGATATTATAATGAAATAACTTTAATTAAGGTGAAATCATTAAAGTGCGACGAACTTATTTCATTTTTAAAGTCCCATAGTGATTTACACTAGTGAACTACACTTCATTTTTGTACTAGTGCCTGGACACGTTGATTGTTTGGTTTGAAAACTTGAAAAAAAATTTGCACACTAAGTTTTGAAACATAATAGAAATATGCATTGAAAGCTTTGAAACATAACACAAAATTTAAAAAAAGTTGGACACATTAACTATTTGGTTTTGAAACATAAATAACAAGTTTTGAAACACAAGACAAAATGAATAGAAATTTGCATAGAAAGCTATGAAACATATGACGACATGAACAAATACCTGCACAAGAAGTGTTGAAACATAACATGAAATCAAAAGAAAGTTGGATGTATTGACACTTTGGTTTAAAAACTTGAAATGAAACTTGCACAACAAATTTTCAAACATAAGATGAAATGAATAAAAATTTCCATAAAAAGTTATGAAACATAATAGAAAATGAATCAAAATGTGGACTTTTGAATTTAGAAACTTCGGATTTTATAGATTGGAAAATTGGGAACTTGCAAATTTTTTCTAAATGTGTTTGAAACCTTGATTTTCCCCACATGAGAAATAATGAGAAAATCCTTTAATTCTTTCTTAAGCTTTATGTGAGGCGATTTTCTGTCCCTCTATTCCCAGTTCTATGAACTGATTCTACTTGAAAGTACATATGCTACCGGTGAAGAAAAAATGCAAGAGTATTTTTAGACGTTAAATTGCGTTTCTAATTGAAACCAAGTAACTCACCTCACATGCATCATTTATGATTTAGAACTAATAGATCTATTTTCCAAGCCCAAACACCTTAAATCCTAGAATTTTATGTCAAATTGCTATTCATTTAAACCAACCTTTAAGGGTTCAACACCATGTTCAACTTAGTTGCAAACCACCAGCCACTTGAAATATTATTCCTAACACATATGTTATTCAAATTTGGTTTGCCTTAACTTGTTAAAAAGTTAATTATAAGGCGTACCTTGCTACCAAATCCTAAGCTTTACAACTAAGCCAATAAGAAGTTATGCCACCAAACTTGAGAGGTTTTACAAAGGTAGTAAGTCAACTTGGCTACAGACCACCAGTCACTTGAAATAGTATTCTTAACACATATGTTATTCTAATCTAGTTTTCTTAGCTTGTTAGAAAGTTAACTACAAGGCGTACCTTGCTACCAAATCTTAAGCTCTATAGCTAAACCAATAAGAAGTTATACTACCAAACTCGAGAGGGTTTTACGAGGGTAGTAAGTTCAACTTGGTTGCAGACCACCAGTCACTTGAAATATTATTCCTAACACATATGTTATTCAAATATGGCTTGCTTTAGCTCCTTGGAAAGCTAACTACAAGGCGCACCTTGCTACCAATCCTAAGCTCTGCAATTAAACCAATAAGAAGTTATGCTACCAAACTTGAAAGGGTTTGTGAGATTTTTTTATGATTTCAACCTCCTAACATTATCCCTATTCATTTTCATTCTTTCAAAACTATTAAAAATGTCCAATCTACACTCCTTCCTACCATCTCCTAATACTAATCATTTTATTTTATTTTTTCCTCAATAAGGTTGTAAGAACGAGTATTTTCAAGATTTGAATTGAAAATTATCTCGGGGAAAAGAGAACCTCCATGATCTAAATTCGCCTTTTTAAAGAAAAGGAGAAGGAAGGAGGTGAAAGAAGATTTCAACTCAATGGCCAATGGAAGGAAAAGGAGAAACACCTTTTCCCCTCTTCCCATTTTCCCCCCAAAAAATTTTACTTAAACTTTCATTTTTTCCATTGATTTTAAAGTTTTACTTTACCATGGTTATAGGCTGTTACTTACGCATTTCCTTCCTTTTCCTTGATCTATAAATTACAACCCCACATCTCGATGTAATAAGTCCTCCACACCTTCATTATTGATTTGATTTTGATTAAAAATCTCTTTTCCTTTCCTTGAAATTATGGCGTTGTGTATGGCCATGTTTTATACGCCTCAAGCTACACAAGTGAATGTAGAACCGGCTCCAGAGACATCTCTAAATTTGACATTGACGTAACGTCCTCATGATGAAAATCCCGAACCTCGAGAGTTGCATGTTTGTTTTGAAGTTGAAGCCCTTCAAGCTTAATATTATTTCATCTTTCCAAACTCTCGCACCTTAGTGATCTTGTTGCAAATCGACCTTGTTCTAACGATGAACCTGAAACCATCTATGAAGGTTGTTATGAGACTAAAGACACTTCTATCTTTGCATGGTCTTCAGTTCTCGGCATTAGACATTATCGTTGGTTATGCGGTCTAATTCACCGATTGCCTCCTAATAGCAAGGCGAACTACCTAGTTCACACCATTCGAAGCATCCTAAATTTCCTATAGTTATAATGTCGTGACCCTAGCCTTAGGCTCGCGACCAAAGCAAAGGGCTTACAAGGGTATGGGCCAAGACCAAGTCTGGGAGTCGCATTCTCATGCCCCAAAAGTGCAAAAGAGTGTGAGGGAAAGAACCGTCACACTCCCAAGTGAATTCCCATGTTGGGAGTTGGAGTCGTGATGGATTCCCGAATGTTTAGAGAGTGATTGCAAGGGTCAAAACCTAATGGATTGAGAAGTTTTTCATATCATTGGAAAGATATTGAAACTTAGATGTCTAAAATCGACTCGCATGACCCATTTGGACATCTGAAACATAAGTTATGGCCAAAAGAAGGGCCGGGAGTCAAATTGACAATTTGACTCCCGACCGCTAAAAGTTGGGAATCGACCTGATGTCCTTATGTGCAAGCAACGTGTGACATACTGTTGGAAAGCTCTCAACAAGGGCTACAACTTTGTTTTAAACCTCACCTTGATAGGAGGTTTGCACACAAAGTTATGGGGCCCCAAAGTCATAGGAGTCCCAACTTTGGTAATTTCGGGACTCCCACTTGGGAGTCTCGAAACAAAAAGTCATTTGGATGTGGGCCTCGTGGAAAGGCATAGAATGTACTATAAAAGGGGAGGTGGTGGCTTCCCTCAAGTCCGGGCCATGGTGAGTCTTGTGAGTTCGAATTTGCCCATAGCTCGTCCTAGCACCAAAAGTGCTCGAACTATGCACTAACCACCTTGTGTTAGTTTTGTGCAGGTCCGTGTGAGTAGTTGATGCTTGTCACTTTTCCTAGTCCCATCTCGAAGTTCCAACACACCATCTACCCCCCTTCAAAGTGTTATGAGCCAGGGAACGTGCCTCGACTCCTTGCTCTTCCGTTGTTTTCAGTTTGGACTCACATTTGAGTCCATTAAGGAGCTTGGTGGTGCGTCATATAAACTATCATTGAAGCATAACCTAGGACTCAACATGTAATTGCAGCTCTTAGAAGAACTTATCCCTACTCTAAATAAATGTTTCATTCATTACGATACTCACATTGCCATTGCCATCCTACCACACTATTTATTTAATCATTAAGTTATCTTGAATTAATCTTATGTTCATAAGGCTTGAAGATCGTTCTATCTTTAATGGACTTTTCATTGACACCCCTTTAATTGTTTCTTGAATTTCAAACATCCTTGTTACTCATTAAATACTAGAACAAGACCAATGTTTTGTTGAACACCATAAATTTTGGTGTGTAATTCTACCCCCAACCCTCTAAAGATTTCTCACCCCTAATTACACAATTGAAATTCTAAAACCATGATTATTAGCTTTTTGTCAAAGAAAAAAACTAACCCAACACCTTATTCACCAATATCGTATTTCAAAAAAGAAAACAACCCCTCCATGCAACCACACGCATTCATCATTCCTTATGAAGTTGCTAAGAGCCCTTAATAACCTTACCACATTCAAATAACCCTGATGCAACTCTTAAAAATTGAAACCACCACACATGATTGTGTTGGTATGGCTCACACTTTGATACCAATAGGGGACAAAACATTCCCTAATAACTCATGAATCCACTAATCCACATGTCTTTCAGAGAATTGTGACTTTGTCACCCTCAATGTTGCTTTTAGGTTTGTGTGGTAACTTTTTATGGCGATTTTGTATGGTAACATTCGTATCTTGGCCCACATGTGGGAGATTTCAATTCCCCATCGCCCAAATTTCACATTTTGGCACCCACTCTGATATCACATATAACCAAATTGCTTGAACATTTGAAATGTTGTCCATAAGCTTTAACAACTTTTCCTTTGCAAACTCCAAAGCATTTCGTTAATTGGACTTAATTATATCATGCATGATACACTCCATATTCTTCAAAACCTTTGCCCAAACTACCACATCCTTTATTTTAATGCACATTTGCTTATGCCAAGCCTTTCTTACATGCCAAAGGCACAAAAATATTTTTGTGTTTAGGCATACTTTTTTGCAATCACATGAAACTTGAGGAACACAACTAGATGAAACACTAAAACATAGCCAAGAACCAACACACAACCAATCCATGTTAAAAATAAAAACATATATATGTTACAAGTTGCAAAGGACATTGTCCACATGTTCATTGAAACCCACCCAAGTTACAACCTAAAACCTAACAAACTTATACACTAAATTATGAACACACAATGCATGCCCACATGAAACATACCCTCAAGGTTACATATTAAACCATAGGATGGTTTTAACACATCGAAACATAAGCTCACTGAAACCTAGCAAGAACATAACATAATTAGACATAGTTATGTTATAAATTGAAACATAAAGGGTTTAAAAGATTGTTCAGTTACTTGAAATCAAAGCAACCTTGAAACATAACCAAGTTTGATATTGGAACATAATCAAGTTACAAAATGAAATATAACCAGGTTACGAATGAAACATAGAAAGGTTACACTATGAAACATAAGTTCCATTGAAATATTTGCGAGCCAACCAATAGAAATATAAAGCATTTTACATGTTACCTTAGACTATTAATTATAGCATCAACATCATCAACAATGAAAGCATTTGGTTTCCAACTTAATTTTGATCCTTGCATCTTTTGATTGATAACATCCATCCATTTGGACATATCATTTTGCTTATGTATGCAACATGATAGTCGTTTTTTCAATTGTCAAACATCATCATGGTATACAATGGAAACTAGTATGAACATAACCATATTTCAACATGTTTCAACATTTTTCCATCATGTTTCAGCATATTTCAACATTTTTTGAACCTTAAATTGCTTTGAAACACGTATTTAATTTACATGATGAAAATTTACCTTGTTTTCATTTGTTCCAAAGGTAGCATCGATTGTGACCCCACTTTGATGACCATAATGTTGCATCATCATCAATTGCTAGGGATTTTGAATTCCAATTGTGAATGGGATATTTGTACCAATTAGCTATCCACCAATTTCCAACCCATTCTTTTAATAATAAAACAAAAAGTTTGGGTTCACTTAGACCCACATGCGAACATTCTCAACATCATTTTCATGTTTCTTGTATGTTTCTTAAACTAGTTTTCTAGCTATGTTACATATGTCTTGTTCACATAGAAAGGTGTCCATGTTGAGGTAGCCACCAAACCCAACAAGATGTTGCACATTTTTATGATGTTTTGTCATCACTTGTGAAACAAAAAGGCCTAATTGCAAGTTGTCCATTATGAAGTTTTTTAAGCCTCTTGAAACATGTGGTGCAAATGCGATTTTATCCCCTTGTAGGATGTTCCCATGGAAAAGACCTCATGTGGCATTGATGTGTCTCTTCTCATAGTTACATATCTCTATAATAATAGGGAGGAGATATAAGGTTTTGATGGTAAAAGGACATTGGCAATAGGTTTCTCCTGGGACCCTCCATTACTTTCGATTGTAACTTGAGTTTTTGTTTTTGTTTTTGTTTTTTGGATGGTTTTACCTCGCTTATCATGAGCCCACTTTTTTTAAACCATTTTTTTTATTAGCACCAACAAATTATCTATCTTGTCCTCCAAACCATAACTACAATTATATTTGGCCTTTAATGAAACAATTTTAAAACTCATATTATGTAAGAAATTAAACATGTACAAAAAATTGTGACTATGAAAGAAACTAAGGTTGTGCAAGAAAATAATGTTGTTGTACGAAATGAAACTTTGCAAAAACATGAAAATTTGTAAGACACCAAATATGTCTTATTTCAAAATCCGAAACCTAGATAATTTAAAATAATTATTCCATTATGGGAACAACAATTCCCTTCTTTCATTTTTTATAAGTTGTCAATGTGTGAACTTGCAATTTGCATCATTGCAATCATGTCATTGCAAACCCTCCCTATGGGGTTAGTTTCCCTACTCCCTTCTTTGTTTGCCTTGTCAAAATCTAGTTCCACATGAGAGTTTGCAAAATTGGACCTAGAGAAGTTTGAGATAAAAAAACATGCAAGCCCTCCCAAGAGAATATGATGGCAAGATTGTTTTCAAACTTCTTGCAATGCAAAGTGGTGGTCCCTCCTTTGGTTATGTGGATGGTATGGATTTGACATTTGATGGTCATCCTTGTTGTAAGAGCAATAACATTAATATGAGTAACCTCCCTCTTGGTGTGAAATGTCGAAAGGTGTTTTGTGTTGGAAGTCTTCTTTGTGCCAATGAAACATGCGCATACAAGGTCAAGTATGGGGTCTGTAATAGAAGGTATTGGAAAAGAAACACAACCAAACGATTCTTATATGATTTTATAATGTCTGATGAAACATACACATGCATCTTTTGCAAAAACTTGGCATTTTGTAAGTCTAGGTGTGGTGCATGTATGTTTATTATATTTGGTCACCTTCCTTCCCCAAGGTATAGTCATCTTGTTTGCATGTTGGTTTACATAACCATCCTAGTGCCAACGGAGAGAATCAAAAGGCTTTGGACGAGATGAACCAAATGATAAAAACATGTTTGGAAATCCATCTAGTGTTTCCTCAAAAGCCATTTCTTGCAAACTTGCTCAACAAGATTACAAAATCCGTACCTTTACCATCGGGAAAAAAACTTGCGAATCCACACAAAAAATTTGATACTTCTTACTTTTCAGGAAGATCACATTGATCTTTGTAAGCAACAAGTACAATCCCCAACCAAGAGGGAATTTGACATGAACCAAGCAAGGATTGAAGTTTGGTGGAATGATTTGAGGGCAACAATTATTCTTAAACTTCAACAATGGCTATGTTGGTGGGCTAAAAAGTCAACACGTTTGGCTTATTACTCTCTGAATAAACTTGAACTTGAGGAGGAGGCTTTGTTGCCAAAAACCAATCTCACTGAAAGTGTTTGTTCCTCCATGTTAGAAATGGTTGCAAGGTGAAAATAGACTTATACACTGCAACTATGGATGACATGGCGAGGTCCGTGTTGCAACAACAATTTTATCATATGTTTTTGTTTAGTAATAAAGTAGGTACATGACCTATTGATGTTGATTTACTTTTGTGTGCAACAACATGTTCACCAAACCCAGATAATTTGCAAAGACAATTTGCAATGTTGTTTCTAATTCCCCATTGCATTCAAGAGGAATTAGTTTGGAGGGAGAAACACGTTCAATGTTTGTGAAAAGAAAGTTGGATGGGAATTCACACATGCCTAAAAAAGGTGTTTACACAAAATATTCGTGACAAATTGCCCACCTCTATCCATGCATCAAAGTTTGGATCCCTTGTGCATTCCATTATCAATTCCACAACCTAATATTGGCGACATTATGTTTGCATATTGCCTACTTATGTGTTGTTGCCCATTTTGTTATGTTGACTTATGTTGGAACATTGTAGCTTGTTGACAATAGTTCAAAGATTGTACACATCAACTAATGGATAACAATTGTTGGAAAACAAAACAATGGTTTCTTTTATTTGTTCATTTGATTTCATGTTTTGATTTTCCAGTATATTGCATGTTTCTACAATTGTTATTTTTGAATTATTTTGGTTGGATGTATTTCATCCAAGATAAATGGATGGATTCATCCATGGATGCAAGATATTGATGAACATTTGAATGACATCTAAATGGATGGTTGTCATTCATCCATTCTTCAATTATATTTGTTTATATTATATGTGTGTATTATGGTACAAATTATCTATAATATTCACTTTGAAATTCATGTTGTCCAATATATGATATATTTCATTTGTGGTATTAGCCTACTTTGACATATTGTTGGGGGCGCACTCTATGAAAATGCACTCCCAACAACAATTCCTTATGTAGCACTAATGGAGGCATTCAAGAAAAAAAAAAAGACAAGGTGAAACTTAGAAAACCATCAATTTTGATGGTTTTTTTAGTTTCACCTTGTATTTCTTTCTAATGTATTTTTTTGTAGGGTTTTTTTGAATCTCGCCCTATTTATGATGAAAGTCAAGGTATTGGTGTTGTCTTTTCTTGATTTTCATATATTTATAATTTTAATCATTTTTAGGGTTGTGAGAAAAAATTTAATTGTTTGGACTCTATGTGGGAAGACCTTTTGTGAAAAAAATATGAAATCATATCTTTGATGTGTGGCAAAGTTTTTGGTGGAATGATTCCCATGGATTATATATTTTGACTTTTCATTCATTTTTAAAAAAAAATGTAGAAATCAAGTTGTGGCATCATAAATTAATTAGTGAAAGGTTGTGTGGAACCCAAAAAAAATATCTCCCACTTCCACAAGAAAGTTATGCCAGAAAAATTTTAATTGCATTTTTTTCACAAAGTGTGGAGTTTAATGTGTTGATATAGGAAATTCGAGTTCAACCAATGTCTTTTTGGTTTTGATTGTGTAAATGGATATGCATTGTTCTATTTGAACATAAAAAATGTCAAGTTGAAATTTATTAAATAATGTTTTGTCTTGGGCCCCTTATTTTGGGAATGCTCCCACCTTGGGGCTTTGTGGAAGACATTAACTAAGCAAAGGGCCCTTATTTAAGCAATACAAAAATATTGGATGTTTCTTTTTTCCATCATCTACCCTTGGCCCACTCCATCTTTTTCTCAAAAAAGATGCATAATGTGAAGACACATTTTGGTGTTGCCCATTATAAACTTGTGTTTTGCTATGCACATTTTGGGCTTGTAATAAACAATAGGTCCAAGTTTTTAAAATAAGCAAGTTCAACTTTTGTGAATAATAAGTAGGCTAAACTTGATAGGTAAATGATTAGGTATATAACTTTGTATAATATACAATTTCAAGGTTTATTTTTGCATAAAACTTCATACCCATACAATCTCCAATCTTGAGGAATGTGTAGTCTATACATTATGCCTTAGTTCTTTGAAGAATCTACCAGAATAATTTAAATATTCAAATTTAACCAAAGGTTCAATTAAAGATAAATTTAAATTAATCAACACTAGTTAAAATCCATGACCCATGTGTTTTCTTGTAAATAACAAACAATTAAAATTATCTTATGTAAACTATTTGCCCACTAATAATTATACTAGTGTTGGACAATATTAAAAATCATTACAAACCCTGTTCGTTATAACATGGGCATATACCTAATTACTTGATGAAGGCGGGAAAAAAAAACTAAGGTGGTAAAAAAACCTTTGTTGGTGAACATCACAAATAACCTCATGAAATAACCTTTATGCAATTTTTTTTGTTGATTTACTTGACCTCTGTTTAAGGTTGTCAAATTTTGTGTTCAATTGTTTAAATGATTTTAACTATCTATAATAGAAATACATCATCATCTTCTAATCACCTTTGTCATAAATCATGTGTGTATTATGATTGAAACACAATGCTTATCCATGAAGTTTAAAAATATGATTTTGTTAATTATAAAATCATAATACAAAATGATTATTATGATTACAAGTGTGCTTCACCTTTTTGTCTTTTTGAAAATTCTAAAATGTGTACCTCTTCAAGTTTTTCCTTATAGAAGTTGCATGGAGTATGTGGTTGTTCCTATGGTTGTTTAAAGAGGAGTTGATGGTCTTTATGATTTTTTTGGGTTAATGGTATGTTCATTTCATAAGTGTTAATAAAACACATTTTTTGATAATTGTAATTGTTAGGCATTTATCAAATATTGAAGCAATGAGGCATTGTTATGGACAAGTTGTGATGAAAGAAATGTGAAGGAGAGTTGCATAAGTGCAATCTAGTTATGGTGTTTCCAACTTATTTCTACCATTTCCTTATTTTGTCTTCCAAATATGGTGGTAATAGGTTGCACATCCTTCCAACTCCATATCTCTAACAATGTTTGTGGGAAAAACTTGACTTCCATTTGTTTCTACTCCACCCAATCGCATGTCTTGCACCAACATTGTCTCTTCAACATGAATTTTTTGGTAATTATAATCAATTGGATGATGTCAAACAATTTTGGATCGTGTTTTAGTTCTATCATTTTACATCCAAAGGCATTAGGATGTGTTGTTGCCAACCACATGGGTCATACCAATGATTTTAAATAAAGGATATTTAGTGATCCCATTTGTGTAAATATGTTAAATTGGCAAATAGTTTCCAAGCATGTGTGTTTTAGGTGAACATTCAATGCGTATGTGACAAGTGTTGACTTGCATTGCTAGTATTGTAGTACCTTTTAAGGTTCAACCTTTTTTTTAAAAAAAAGGCAAAAATCTAGAAAATTAAGGTCCTTTCTTGTTGATTTAAAAAAAAATTATTGTTTATTGAAGTAAAAATTTCATAAGATTATTGAGCTATTTTGAAATTTTCTCCTATGTTGATAAACACTCCTTAACAAGCTCTGTACAATGCCTTTTATGGGCCTGACAATGCAACCATGTGGAGAATTGTGTTATTTTTGCATAGGGTTTTCAATTTTTTTTCCTTTTTTGAATTTGCATGTGCAGTAAATATAAAAATAAACCTTGTTTTTTAGTGTTTGATGGTATGCCAGTGGTTAATGCCATATTTCATGCATGGGAGGATCTGGGATCAAAACTTGTGCCATGAAGCAAAATGTTTACACAAAACATTGGTGATGAATAACATGCAAATATTTTTTTAAGTTAAAAGAAGTTTTGTCAAAAATTCACAAAAAAAAAATTGCATTGAAATCAAAATTTCAAAATAAAGTAATTATTTGGCAACAAAGTCCCAAACCTAAAAAGGTATTACAGTAGTTATGGGTTGTAATCCCAATATGAACATGTTAGATGTTGACCATTCAAATCAACCTAACAATAAATAAGGTATTTGGGTTAAATGAGTTGTGAATTTTGAAAGAATATGGAATGCTCATCTTTTGAAATTAAAAAAAAGAAAACAATGGAATGGCTTAAGTGCATCTTTCTTGTAATTGTGAATATAAATTCCAATGTTTACATTTGATGTTATCTAATGATCATTCCAAAATATTAAATTAAAATTTCACATGAAATCTATAGTCCCTTGAGGTAAGTTTGTAGATGATGTTATGCATTAGATTGTTGTAAGGGGTGTTGGTGATTATTATTTGTGCCCATTTTATTGGTGTGTCAAAACCCCCAATTAGTGGCATTTTCAATTTGTTAATGGCATTTTCTTTCTTACAAATTAAAAAAATCAATACATATCATCGGTTGTTTTTAAATCATGAAAAATTCATGGAACTTTCAAAATTGAAATATGAAGGAACTTAAATTGAATAAGGTATTTGAAATAATAATAATAACTTTTTTAGTGATATCCAAGTCTATTAATGATGAGTTCCATGGGACTTTGAACCAGGGTTCTTTACCAACTTGTAATGAATATTAAAATTATCCTTAAACTTGCATTGTATTTTACTTGTCATTGGGCTTGCCTTTTTATTTCATGTTGAATTGTGAAATATCTTTAAAGTCAAGAATACAAGGGATCAACATCAGAACTCAGCATGAAACCCATAACAAAAAATTCCCACTCCAATAACATACACACATGCATACATCCATGCCGCCTTGTTGCAACCTCCTTGTGGAAAACACACAAAAAAGGTTCACACAAACACACACAACTCCTTACTTCATTGCCACAACCTCCTTGTCAAAAACACAAAAAAAAATTCACATCTTTCAATTTCTCTTTGCACATGTTGAAAAAAAAATCACATATGATGATTTTTCATAGTACTTATTGAAAATAATTCTTTTTGTTCTTTGTCACAACCTCCTTGTTGAAAACATGAAAAGGGAATTCATATGAAAATAATAGCAATGAAAAAAGAAAGAAAGATGAAACTTAAATACAAATGGGATAATAGAAAAAATGATCAATAAAATGTAAATAGAATTTTGGAAATGGGAGGAGAAATAAAATGTGAAGCTACTATGAAATGAAAAACAAGAAATGGAAAAAATCATGAGAAAAAAGAAGAAATATTAAAATTAAGAAAAAAAGTTTGAAAAAAATGATGAGAAAAAAAAAATGAGAGCAAAACAAAGATGATTCACCATTGATTTATTGTAACAATGACAATTCATTTGTGTGGATGGGAGAAATTGTTCTAGTTGAAAATGTTGTGTACCATAATACATCAGCGGCTTCGGCATAAATTAAATTATTTTCAACTTTATTGAAATTTCCAACAACACATTCAAGATGCTAGCCAATTTTTAACCATGGACCTAGTTGACCAAATTAGTTATTTTACATCCATTTGACCACTAACATGGTGAAATATTTTTAAAAATATTTTAAAAATTTATTACATATATTACACATATGTCGAAATTTTCAAAATTAAAAAGGCAATTGCTAAATTATAAAAATTTAGATTAAATTAATTATTTGACAAAAACATTGTTGAAGTCGCCCAAGTACTTCGATAATAGGAAACATTAGTAACAAGTGAAGACATGTGTTCATTTTGTGATGGCAAATGTGTTTTATCATGAACGTGATGATGCCATTAAGTTATGTGAAATTGGGGTAGTTGTTAAGGTTTAGGCAATTAGGTGGTAAATCACACCTTAATTTTAACCAACTTAAGTTTAAATGTGAACAAACTTTTATTTTAATTACGGGTGCACAAACTCTAACGTTTAGGTTAATGTTGGATGGTTTTCATGTTTTGAGAGAACAATCAATTTTGGTTCTCATAAAAGTGAAAAGAGAATTAGTCTTGTTGTTTTTTTTTTAAATTTAAAATTTTATACCCTAGTCAATTTTCAGATTATCATGAAAATGAAAATTATTGATATTTAAATAAGTTTAATTTTCACCTAAATGAGATTTGAATCCAAAATCTTTTCAAGGTAGACTTAAATTTGAACCATAAATTCACATTTAATCACATTAAATAATTTTTATGGCTGTTTTTATTTAATGTTCATTCATTGTAATAGTTTTAAAATTAAGACCACTAACATGTGTAAACTTTAAATCCCAATAGGACCACAAAAATCCAATAAAAGATTGATGGCCATAACCATCATAGGGGAGATAAAAAGGGAAGGCCAAAGAAAGGCCAAAGGATGCATAGCCTGTAGGAACCAAAAAGGGGAGAGAACTAGTCCTTCTCGTGGTAGGAAGTTATTTCACCCACAACCCTTTTAATGTCACTTGCATGCAAATTGTGAGATCTAATAGTAATGGGAGGTCTAAAACAAACATCACTTGTTAACATAATCTTCCTTTCTATATCAAAGGTTAAAGTACGCTAAAGAGCAATATTAACATGTTGCTTGAAAAACTAAATGTAAAAAAAAAAGATAAATGACCTCCTGATTGCTTATCATGGAAAAGACGAGCACATTCCTTAATGAAATGATCCATATCATGCCCAAGTGCGCCATGCACTTCCGTGGCCATCGGAATAAAGTGGTGCCTTTCATGAAACCTTTTATATTTGTGAATTTTAGCAATGGTGTTAAATTTTGCAATTGCACCTATTGGTTGACTAATGACATTCGAAGCCACCATCTTTCACATTGGGTCATTAACCACCACATTGGCAACAAAGACCTGGTCTTTTCGAATCATGTAAAAATCGGTTCGTAGTGAAACTCATGACGTAAAGGTGTACCATCATTCTTTCTATACAACATGCCCATTTTCTCGGACGAGGGCATACATGATGTTTTAGATGGCATCATGTGTGGCTATTTGTTAACCTCCAAATGGGCAACGAGTTAAATGCGTGCCAAATGCGTCCAATTCATGTCCCCACTCACACGTGAAAACATTAGATGTTAAAAGTTAAATCAAACCGAAATGAAAACGCAATGCTAAGGTGAAAGTAGAATGTGTGATGCGAAACAAACAAATAGATGGCCTAACAACCAACCATAGCCTTGCCCCTTTGCTTGAATAAGAACAAATGCAAGCTCTAGATGTTGAGGAAATGGAGTCATACTCTAAGATGAACTTAAAGGATGTGTCATGGTGGATGTCCATCAAAGATACATGTATATTTGGGGCATTGGTAATTGCCAAACCTTCAAAAGAAAGGTGCATCTCCTTAGTGTAGGAGGAAAGTCATTTCACATTACTTGTAAACATGACTAAAACAAGTGTGGGCCCCCCTCAACTTGAGAAACATATTTTTCCAAAATGGGTTTATCGGAAATATGAAACCTAGAGCACATATATGGAACCACTAGAGCCCAACACCTTAAAAAAAATGGGTCCATAAAAAGGAGGTCTATACCACCAAAGGGTATTGGTAGCCCAACTTGATGCCTTGTTAAAGGGCCTTAAAAAAACTCCCGTGATTTTAGACCCATAATGTCCCCACATACCTGCATAATTCTCTTGTCAAAATTCACCAAAAGAGACAAAAAGGAAGAAGAAAGAGGTACTGTCTGTGTGAGATTAAAAGGTCGATGAGCTACACATGAAAACAAAATGCCCAAAACAACTTGGGTGTTTCCCAAGAGAGGAAGATCATCAATATGCACCATGTCTTGAAATAAAACTTCATCTAAAAAATGTGTGGCAAAGTCTTGATAACTCACTGACAAACCCAAAATGCATAAACATTTGTGATCAAAGTGCATCCTTGAGGAATCTCTATATTTAGAAAGAACCCTGATGGATTCCAAAGCTTGCATTTTGACACCTTGACCCTAAGCCCCACTAGGGCTAATTGGGTTAAAAGGTGGTTAAAAATGCAGGTGATTTCACTCATAGACCTTATGATGTGGGCATCATCTGCTAGGGATGAAAAAACGCAATTGGGGGTTCACACAGATGAAAAGATGCAGTTGGGGGTTCACACAGATGAAAAGACGCAGTTGGGGGTTCACACAATGATATCTAAGAAAGCTTAATAATAAGCTAAAGCAAATAAAGGACCTCTTATAGGGTCACCTTGTCTTGTGCTTGAAAATAACTCAATAATGGTGACCCCTCCACATGTCGCCCATGCTGGAAGTAAAAAAAAAAGGGAGCACCATAAAACAACTTGAAAAAGAGGACAATGCTCGGCAAAGGCCCTTCAATTTCACACAACTTTTTAAACGTATTCACTTAAAAAACACTATTAAAAACATTTTCAACATCAACTTACATCACGAGCCAATCAGTTAAATCTAAAATTCAACTTTTCCATACACATGAAAAAACTTGTAACCACATAGGGATTAACAATTTTTAAGATATCCAAAAAATCTTGGGTTCAAATCATGTAAGAATAATGAGAAGGTGACTCTACCCATTGTTTAAAACTTATTAAGCAGGAGAACCAGTCTTGAAGGTTTGTTTGATAATCTTATAGGTATCAAGTTTCAATGTGTCCTACACTCGAGGTCTTATTCAAAATGAGAACAAGGAAGATTCAAATGGAAAACCAGACTGAGAACTGACTGTGAACTGTGAACTGAGAACCTCAATGGTTCAAAACCCTAGACCTTTGTAAGGTAAGAATCCCCAACAAACCCCTCTAGGCTCCAAAAACTTCATGTGAATTCATTTCTTGTAAAACTGGGCCACAGCAGTGTCGTGTTATTAGCGCTGGGAGAGCACAGTTAAATGTATTAGGGTTCCTGCACTGGAAGTTGATTTGCTTAGGGTTTGGTGGAAGTTGATTTGTTTATGGTTTAGGGTTTGGTGGAAGGTTGATTTGTTAGGGTTTGGTGGAAGGTTGATTTGTTTAGGGTTTGGTGCTTCAGGGATTGTAGTGCGAACGGAGATCAGGCCGCTCCGGAAGGCTGGGGAGAACTCGCTCGAAAAGCTTCTTTTGGCAGGATTCACGTAAGCGAAATCCGGGAATGTTTCTGAGCTTGGAGCTGCAAATGCCATTCTCAGATCCGGGATTTGTAGAATCTTCTTGTTTTGTGTATTATCATTTCTGAAGGTGAGATGGACGCCAGGGCCTTGTTGGCTGAGGTCATGGAGGAGGACTTAGACCTCTCTCTCGGACAAGAGAGCAAGAAAAACGGTGAAGAAGAACGACGAGGCGCAGGCGGTAAGAAAAGGCCTGTCTGGGAGGATGAAGAGGAAGCCACTGCTTTAGTGAACATTAACGCAGTGAGTCGGCTTCGGAAGCTCCGAGCAGTTGAGGAAGAGACTGTGTTGTCGGGTTCAACATATGCAGCGAGATTGCGGGCGCAGCATGAAAAGCTGAATCCAGGAACGAAATGGGCAGAACTTCCATGGGAGCGGAGAGCGAGAAGGAAGGGCGAAGGGGATGAATATGATAGCGACGAAGATTCAGGTATGCTGCAATTTTTCATATTTGTGTAGCATTTTCCAACATCCGCTGCATTTGAACAATATATATATTTTCTGGCGGGCAAGGAAGAAGAAGAGGTTGCTAACATGGAAGAACCAGAGCATTCGGTTTGTCTCTCAAAGGGCAGACACGCTCAGGTTATGCTATAGTTGAACTTATGTATGTGGTTAATGCAATGAGCTGCTCCATGAAGGATCTCTGCTCTCTTTCCTTCTTTCTGCGATATATGAGAAGATGGTCTGTTTCTTGTCTCGTTTTCCAGGACTTCTCTCTCATTCTGAGGCATCAATTGTGTTAGGAAATTTCACTTTGTTGGTGTTCTTTCAGTTGTCGCTTTATCTTATTACTACAGTGCCCTGATCATCTACACTGTCCTATCATCTCATATCTGAGTGTGCATGCTCAATCCTTAGGTTACTTGGTGGGGTAATCATAACCTTGAAGCCATGTGGAGCATTGTGCAGATGAGTTTGAGGCAGCTGTGGATGACAATGTGGGGCCAAGCACCTTGCTCGAGCACAACAAACATGTTATCAAAAGCAAATCCAGGTTACCACAAGGTCTAATAGAAATCACCAGAATGAGTGATGCTAATATTGTGGAGCCGTCAGAGGCAGTTATTCAGTCAGTTGAATTTCATCGGAATGCACAGCTGCTAATGACAGCAGGACGGGACAAAAAATTACGGTTTTTCCAGATTGACGGGAAGAGGAACCCTAAAGTTCAAAGCATAATGTTGCAAGACTTTCCAGTTCACAAAGCTGCATTTGTGCCTGATGGTAGCAGTGTAGTGGCTGCTGGGAGACGGAATCATTTTTTTGTGTATGAATTGGAGGCAGGCAGAGTGGAAATGGTCAAGTGTCTGATTGGCCGGGAAGAGAAGAGTCTTGAGAGCTTTGAGGTTTCCCCAGATAGTAAGGTGGTGGCATTCTTAGGGAATGAGGGCTACATTATACTGACGTCTCTTCGCACACGACAGTGCATTGGCACACTAAAAATGAATGGCAGTGTTCGGTCAGTGTCATTTGCCTCTGATGGACAGGAGTTGCTGAGTATTGGAGGAGACGGGGAGGTTTATCACTGGGATTTGAGGTCCCGTCGGTGCTTCCATAAAGGGCAGGATGAAGGTTGCATAAAAAGTACAGCATTGGAAGTTTCTTCTGATAGTAGACTCTTTGCAACAGGCTCAGGGAGTGGGGTTGTTAACCTCTATGAGAGAGAAAGTTTTCTTGGGGGTGTCACAAAGCCTTTGAAAGCTTTTATGAATCTGACAACCAATGTTGATAACTTAAGATTTTCTCCTGACTCGCAAATCTTGGCTATAAGCTCTCGGATGAAAAAGGATGCTCTTCGACTAGTGCATTTGCCATCAAAGACTGTGTTTTCAAATTGGCCCTCTCCTAAAACTCCACTACAGTATGTGCATTCGATGGCTTTCAGTCCTGGTGGAGGGTTCTTTGCTGTTGGAAATGCTGCTGGTAGAGTTCTTCTTTACAGGCTTCACCATTACGATCATGCATAAGTCAATGGTATGTCACTTACTCACTGCACCTAAAATTTGGTGTGAGATATGTAGTTATGTTTGTTAGAGGTTGAATCCACATCTTTGAGTTTCAGACTAGCAAATCAACATCTTTCCTATCAATCTATTTTTTCAAGCATGAGAACACATGCATGATGGGATTTACTTGATGCTTGAGATAGAATGACTGAAGCAGCCTGTGCCTGTTACACCAGTAAGCTTGGCATAATGATCCTTTTTAAGATCATATCTTGTGAGTGGTGGACACCGACATATATTGATCATCCTGTGCTATTCTGAGTATTTTTCTGTGTCCATGTCTTTTGCTTTCCCATCATGCCTTTCTCTTTGTAGTTGCTTCTACCCCTGCTTCTGTCCTTTCCTTACAGCTCATTAGTGTGCTTTCTTATGTGGCCCCTACTATTTTTTCTTGCGTGCTCATCATATTTTCATTTTTGAATCCTGGTACTACAGAGCCATTCCTTAATGATCTGGAGGTGGGATATTAGCAAGTTGCATCGATGGTACTTCTGCCATCCAGTTGACTGAAGTGCAGCTATGACAACATGTTACGAGTTTTGCTGACTAAAAGAGTAACTCTTCAGCTCATGTCCAAGCATCCTTTAATGGGATACATTTCTGTAAAGCCATGTGGTGGATGTTCTCTTCAAGATGCATGCAGTGTTCGTTGGAGTTTTGGTAAGCTTAGAGACGTTCTTTATCCAACTTCAAAAATTTGTGTCATCAAATGGATGCAAGTAATGGGAATTCTGGTTCTTGTTAGTGCCTGGTATCAATTCTTCTGTGGTCATTCTGGTATGACACCCTGTGCTGAACATCGCACTTTGGTCTTTACTCATTAGACACCTTCAAGGCAAATTTGAAAGAGTTATCCTTGCTCTGTTGGTTTTCAATCTGCATGGGGAACTTTCATGGGAAATTGCTATGTTTGTACAAACTGGCAAAGCAGAAAGCTCCTGGTGTAAGCACATCTCTTCACAAATTTTCACCTTCTGCAAATGTGAGGTCTGTTGCGAGGCATTAGATATTTGCATCTTTGGAGCATTCACGTAGATGGTCTTAGCTTATCATAATATGACATACTCCAGGAAGGTAAGTAATGAGGGGGACTGGAAAGGAATGACAGACTTATGCCCATCTCTCTCTGATGTGGAAATTTTCTAAATGATATTCCAGGTCATTTGGATCATTGTGCAATATGCTAGGCTTCATCATCTTTGAGCATTTGCATCACAGAAAAGGCCTTGTGAAAGTGCAATACAGAATTCAGGTGCTCGTTCACAAGCATTTCAAATCATTAAGGATTGAAAATGTTGAACTGATGATCCTATAATGGACGTCTACCTTGCAGTTGTGCCAATATGATTGCTAATATGATTTTACAATTGAATTTGTGTTATAAAGCCCTAGGGTGGGGGCATCCTCAAAATAAGGGCATAGGGCCAGTAGCTGAGTCTGGTGGTCCTGTGCTTTAGGAATGTGACCCGCCTTCAGGTTTCACATTCAGGGCTTTACCCATCGATAAGCCCAAGGTGCAGGTTATCATGAATCTAAACATCTGTAGATTGGGAATTGTAGGAGGGGAGTGGTATCATGTCTGCTCCTTAAGAATGGGAGGGATCTCACAACTACTTATGGGCATAAGGTACCTAAGTAGGTGTGAATCCCTCCCACTCTCAAATGGTTGGGATATTCCACCTCCTTTCTTTTCTAGGAGGGATATTCATAGATATAAGGTTCTTTCCAAATATGCTAAGAAATTTCTTCGCAAAGTGCCTTATATATAGGGGAACATCCAAGGGCTTGGGCGTTCTGGAAATAAAGGGCCCTCAAGGTTGGAGGTTGAAGGTCCTGCATTTTGGTAATACTTCAACTCAAGGGGCTTGAATGGTGTAAGTTGAATGGCGTAAAATGTGATGCAGTTTTTATTTTCAAATTTCTTTTACCTTGATGCTTGGTAGGTTCCATAAGGGTACTTGCTGGGATCATGGTAAATTTAAAAAAAAAGTGATGTGGGCATTTTTGTTCCAATGGGATGCCCAATGTTTTGAACACACTAGGAACAAGGAAGAAAAACAAAAATGTTGCAACCCCCAACCCCCCCCCCCCCCCACAGAAAAAAATCTTCATGAGTGTGGAGCCTTTTCATTAGCTACAGGAAATTTTTATTTTAAACATTGTTTGTCATCATTTTTGGCTTGGGTAATAGAAAGGGCACAAATTGTGAATTGATGAAACCATGAAAAATCACTTGACATTGTTCTCAATAGATTCTAGTTACTTTAGGTGACTATTATCAAGCTTTTTTTATATAATATGTATTATTTAATTAAAAATATTCACAAAGTTTCCAAAACCTAGTGCCTACACAACAAATTTGGGCAAAACAAGGGACGACTATTGTGAACACAGTACAAGCCCAAAAAAAAGGGTGAGGTCAAACTTACTAAGTTTTAGAAGGTGTTTTGAATGTCATCGGTGTTTATTATTTGAGAACATGTGCAAATGTGAGAGGTTTTAGGTAATAAGAGCCCATATATTTGAAGGAGGCTAAAACAAGCGAAAACAAAAGAGGCGATTGGAAAGCTTTGAGGCAATTAGAGAAGGAAGCGATTGGAGAGCTTTTGAATGAAAAAGGTGGGGCAAGAGAGAAAGGAAGGTGGAGGTTAGAACAACACATCACAAAGAGAGAAAAATGCAAAAGGTCTCAATATAAGAGGAAGGTGGTTAGAAAGAAAAAGAAAGTAATTGTTGGAGGGGGAAAAAAAAACTGTAGTTGAAGGTTGTGAAAACACATTAGAAAGCAAAGCCTCTTATGAGGTTCCTCAAGGCACCAACAATCAAGTGAGGAGTGAACAAGGGGTGCAAGGTGAAATCAAGTTTTTTTTGAGGTTGATGAAGTCAAGTTTACTAACCCAACTTGTGTGTCATTATATTTCTTGAGGTTAAAAGAAAAACCTTTTTGCAACCATGGTTGTTTTTCAAAACTTGTGAAAATGTGAACATTTTTTATGATTATTGAAACAAATTGTTTGTTTGGGAAGTTGTCTTTTTTTATATGTGGTCTCTTGCCACCCTTTGCTACAAACTTTCCAAATGTGTGCAAATTTTAGTTGCCATTTGGTTAATTCATCTTTCAACAAAGCTTAGTGTGATTCCTATTGACCTACATGTTAACCTAACCCACACCCAGAAATGTGCATTCAACCCAAGTGCATCTTGTTACCTCCTCTTACATATTGTCTTGCACACATTTTCCCACACGTTCTGATACCTTTCGTGCTATGGCATCTTTGTGAAAGTAGATAATGCATGGTTTATGGTTGTAAAAGAAATTGTTTGGGTGAATGCAAGGTATGGTGGTTCATTTGGGAGTTAGAATAATGTTTTTTGTAGGGTGCTTTGTGAGTAATTTAATTTTAAATGCATTAAATGATGATTAATTTTAAATTATCAATTTGATTATGAAAAAATTTGCATAATTATTTTTTGAAAATAATGTATTCATTATCAATAATGGACTTTTGAAATTAAAAATATGGATTGATTAGTTGACTGGATTGCTAAATAACTCAAATTGTTTATGGTGATTATATACGAGTTGAAAAATGAAATCATAAAGTTAAATGTGAAATCTTTTTTTATGAAACCTTAACCAAACGGTAGTTATGAACTTTTGAAAGGTCAAAATTGAACCTTGTTTTCAAAAGTCATTTTTAAATGATTTTTTTCGTTTGTCATATTTTTTGTGTTTAATAAGTACATAATTGAAATATCTAAATGAGTTTTTATTCTTATGAAATTTATAGGGTTTTTAAAAATGATTTCACCATACTAGCTAATAACAACATTTTTTTGATATTAGTTTTGACCTAGTTTAAAAAGGTTTCATACACGACTAAAAGTTTAATAATCAAGTACTACACTAATGAAATTTTAGAATTTAAAATCAGATCTATATGGATCATTTATAAAAACTTGTTTATGATTTTTGTGAATATTGCATCTACCTAAAATGAGCCACTAAATAGTTCATACATTTGTCTTTTGGAATGCATTGGAGTTGGTGAGAATTAACCATAGATCTTATCTTCAATCAATTGTGAAAGATGATCATTCAAAATAATCTTTTCAAAATTGCTTCAAGCTTGAGCTTCAATGCTTGAAAAAATGGTTGAAATCTAATGACTTAAACATCTCTACCTTATATGATTTAGATTCAAGATCTTTCGATTATGTTTGGAGTGGTTTAAAGATCCCTAGATAGGCAAGTATGGAAATGACTTCATGTAATTGCCAAAACTTTCATTATTTTTGTGAAATGTGATTGCAATTTTTTTGTTCATTTGTTGAAAATTGTACAAATGGTTATTCTATTTTTAATCAACCTTCACAAACCCTTGCCAAAAAAAAAAATCTTTTTTTTGGGTGGCTATCCATTTTAGACCCATAGCCTTCCTCATAATTTTTTTTTCTTTCTATTTCTATTTGAGAGTCCATTTTAAACCCTTTTTTCAAAAAATTTACAGTATTTATTTTTATATGGCAATCCATTTTAGACCAATAACCTCTTTTTCAAACGTTTTCAGAATATTTTTCTTTCTTTGGCAACCCATTTCAAATTCATTTTTTTCCCCAAAAAAATTGCTCTTACCTTCTCTTTGGTAGTCCATCAAGTATAGCGTATCCTAATTTTTTCACGGAGTTGCACCAAATGATTGTCACACATTTCTATAAGAGTTCAACTACAACATTTGGAACCAACAACACACTAAAAGCCAAAGGAGGCATGGAAGGAACCAACCCATAGACCATTTGTGAAATCCTTACACCTTAGCACCATGGTAATTGCATACCATATACATTTTGGGTAATATAGTAAGGGGATAAAACATATGATCTGATTAATTCTTATTGCAATGTGGAAGAGCATGCATGCTTCTTATTAGGCATAGTACTTGGACTCCCCATTCCAAGAAGAGACATTAAAGGGCCAATAGGAGATGTTAAAGGAATTAAAAACAAGGATTTCCAATGAAGAAGATTTGGAGAAGGCTACTTTCCAATGTGACAAAGTTTTAGCCCAATTGATGGCCACTAACGGCCACATTTCTAAGAATGTTTTAAAACTTGGTAGCAATCCTTCATAAATGTATCCATCAAAAAGTTTTAAAAACTCATTTCCAAGGCTAAAATGTTACACATATAGTCTATCAATATTTGCATTCATGGCCAAATAATTTTAGTCAAATAGTGAGACTAGAGATGTTCTTTTAGTGGCCCAAGTTGGCATTACCAAACAAAAACACAAGACCAAGATTGCAAACCTCAAAGAAGGTAAGAATATGGGTGTAATATTTGATGATGAGTTCAAATGAGAAGTAAAACAATCTTTGGTCTTTAACTACTAGTTTCCAAAAATGAAACCAAAGTGTCCAAGTTTCCAAAAATAAACCTTCCCAAAACATAGTTTCTAGAATTAAATAACAATTTCCTCAGTTCAAATAGAAGTTTTCAGAAATAAAACAACAATTTTCAGAATTAAAACATAAGTTTTCAAATTCAATCAAAAGTTAGATTCAATTACCAATTTTCAAAAATAAAGTAATGATTTAAAAATTTCAAATTGAAATAACAATTTTCAAATTCAACCTTTAGTTTTGAAATGATTGTTATAACTTTCAAACTTTCAAAATTTCAGTTTGGTTATACCAATTGGCATAAATGTCAAAGTGTTGCAATATTGTCACATCATGGTGCGACCTTAGGTATTCATGTTGATGTAGATGAAAAGACCTTAATCATCAACAATGACTCTGTTGTTCATCAAGTGAAGTTTCTTTTTATTGTTGAATTTGATGTGCCACATTATTCCATGGCTTGTGTATTTCAGCCAAGGTTTTGTCAATGAATTTGATGTAACCTAAGAAATCTTCAATCTCAAATTTCAATAGCCAATGTAACCCTTTTTAAAATTGTTGGCCATCAAATCTAATTCACAATAAGCTTCATTAATGCATGATGAAATGAGAAATACATTGTTGCACATTGAAGGCTTGGACCGATTTCACATGAATACATCATACATGATCACATTGTGGTGCTTGAAGTAGGGAATGAAATTAAAAAGGTGTTGCTTTGGCATCAACTTACACAGTCGATTAGAAAGCCACCTGATGTTATACTTTAATCTCACATGATTGATGATAGTTAGCACCATTAACATCATTGACTTTTTAAATTGGGTTTAAATGAAATTGGTCAAGGTTCAAAATGATTTAAATGTCACAAATATTGTCACCAACACATCTCAAATGACAACATTTGAGTCATCAATTGATTGACATTTGGCATCATTTCACTCATTGTGAAAAACTTCGTTGAATTATCAACATCGATGCCATCTAAAAGCCATCAAAGAACATGAAAGCCTTGACATCAATGTCATCAATAATCTTCTCAATTTTAAATGCATTAGAGCTTAAAGAATCAGAAATGCTAGAAATGTTAAAAGTGCATGAAAAATCATCCATATTGTTATTGGATGGAAAATGACCCTAAAGAAGAACTTTGCTTAACCCTAAATAACAATCTATGAAAAGAATAGGAAATGCCGTAAATAATCTAGAAACCCACTTAGAGGAATCTCTCAAAAATAATTTGAAGGGCACCTTTGAAAATGCATTAAAAAATCAAAAGGACACCTTTTGATAAACCTCAATAACAATTCAAAAAACACCTTTTGAGAAAGTTTCAATAATTAATCCATAAAGGGATTTTGCTTTAGTGATACTAATGATGAAAAGAAGATCTTTGAGGAAAGAACTTGGTGTATTAGAAGTTTTTTGGAGACCTGGCTCAAATTTTTAGCCTTGGATGTTCATTTTTTTTGTTAATGAAAATTTTGCTACCAAAATGTTTTTGGTCCCATTAGATACCCAACTGGGCTAATGTGATAATTAGGTGATTTATTTAATTTTTAGTTTTTATAGGTATTTGTAGCCATTTGGTAGTTGGTGGCCTATGTAAGTAGGTAGGTTAAATGGTTGGGTCTTCATGGAAGTAGGCTAAAGTCTAGGTAGTCTAGGTATGATAGTAGGTTAAGTGGTTGGGTCTTTATGTAAGTAGGCTAAAGTCTAGGTAATCTAGGTATGATGATAGGTAGTTTAAATAGGTGGGCAAGCAGGTCGATAAATAAGATGGGGGCAAAGATAGGAAAGTAGGTAGCCTAGGCAAATGATTAAATATGTAAGTAGATAGACTCCTAGGTAAACCATCTAGGTAGGTTCTTACGATGAAAACATAATAAAATATATACAACAAGTAGTGTAAGCGACAAAATATTGAGATTTTAAAATAAAATGACTAACAAGTAAATGAATTTTATGGGGATAATAATGTTATTTTTGAGTACATTATTTATTAACTCTTGTTTACAAGGACTTCAAGAGCTAAATTGTTATAATCATGTTTTTTTCAATTACTTGTAAATATTTGAATTGGACCTAAAATTTGTGATAGTTTGAAAATAGATGAAATATTTTTGTAAATATTTGAATTTTTCTCATGCACCTCAATATTGATGTGGTGAACATTTTACTATTATTTTTTTGGTTCATGAATGTTTTAAAATAATTAAAATCATTTTTGACCTCTAAAAAATGATGTAATTATTGAAGATATTTTTGAGATATTTTTTCAAATTCAAATGATATGACACAAATTGCTTTGAGAAACTAAAAAGAGACTAAAGATATTCATGAAAAAAATTAAATTATTTATTTATTTTGAAATATTAAAAAAATTATACAATTATTATTTTTGGTTTTCAAGTTTTAAAAAAAAAACAAGTATGTGCAAAATATCTTGCTTGCACCTTTTAATTTTAAGTAGACTTCCTAGGTGGATAAATAGACCCTTTAGATAGATTAAATAAATCCCCGAGGTAGATGCTCTAAGGAGGCTTACGAATGTAAGGAAACCCCTTAGGGAGGTAAGGCGAGTAGGCAAAACATGTACTCCCTCAAAAACTGATCCAGTTTCCACCCGGTATTTTGAGTTTGGGTCCCAGTTTATGGGAACTTTTAAGGAAATATTAAAGTCACGGTCAATAGTTAAAGTCAGGATGAGACAGGGTGACGAACAAGGCGCCAGTTGAAAGGGATATCTCTAACGTCACAAAGAAAATGCTTGAAGGATATTTCTAATGTCACAAAGAAAAATGCTTGAAAAATAAACAGTGAACAAAATTGCATTGGATTTTTGGCCTTGGGAAAAGTTTACTTCGATGATTCGAAAATTGGGCCACAGTGAACCAGCACCCACCATCACACCATGAAGGATGAATGATAACTGGTCAGGAAACAGTTCTCTGTTGGGTTCCAGTTCGCTAGCTAACCATGGTGGTTAGCTCACTTGCTTTTTTTTTTCTGTACCTATGTATGAGACCTACTTCCTACAGAATTCATTACCAGGTTGAAACCAAATATTAACTCAGTTGAGGTTCATCCACAATTGAGTAATATCTGCTGGCATCCTGTGGATGGTGCGCTGGTGGGTGCTGGTTCATTCTGGCTCCAAAATTGTAGTACCTACATACTAGTAGGTTTACTCAAAGAAATACCTTGTGGCCTAAATAAGGGCAATATGTACCCGAGAATTGTGTGGACACTAGAGGGCACATGGTCACAAGGTACCTAGACCTAGCATGGATGGCCCAAGAGATATTTCATGTTCTATATTTGTCCTCACTTTAGGACCTACCTTTGGACCATTATGCTAAGGAATGTGCCCTAGGGGACACATTCTGCCACCTAATTTAATAACTAGGCTTGGCCTACTCCTAGTTTGTCAATAGGCTCGGTTGCCTCCTCTTTTTTATCACTAGGCTTGGCCTACCCCTAGTGATGAACTAGGATGTCAAGTCAAGCCTAGTGCTGAACTACAAGGCGGAATGCACTCCGTAAGGCACATTCCAAGCATAAGTTGGGAAGCAAAATGTAGATTCTGAACATGACACATAAGTTGACTCCTGAAGCAGAGACCTCGTTCAAGACCTCTCTCAGGATCTCGTCTAGGGCCTCGTTCAGGACCTCGTCCAGCACCTGGATCGACTTGGGATCTGAAACTGGGGGAGGAGGGAGAGCTGGGAGTGGACGAAAGATACCAGTACGTGGCAGTAGGCGATTGGTTCCATCCTGCGCTTCCAGAACACAGCGTTTCTGAAAGTGGTATTTTTTTCTGCTTTTCTTTTTCTTCCCTTGTTTTCTCTCTCTCATCTCTTGCCTGCTCTTTCTCTTCTGCGTGTATCCGTCGCGCTTTCCTTCCTTCCTTCCTTCCTTCCTTCCCACCAGCAGCAGCTCCTTTTGGTGCGCTAAAGCTCCAGGAATGCAGCTCTCGCAAGTGCGTCATCATCACTGTAAGAAGATCCCTCCAAAAGAACCCTCTTCCGGTATCCGTCTTCCTGTAGTAGTATCTTGTTTCGGTTGTTGTGTTCCCTCTTTTTAGATTTGAGTCTTACTGTAAAATGGGTCGTCATCTTCTTGCCTGTGTGTTTGAAGTGGTTCTTCTTCTGATGTTGCAAAAGCACTGGAGAAGAGTTTTTATCCCTTTTTTTGTTGACATTCTCTCTCTCAGATGAGTTCTTGTGGGTAAAAGTTGTTTTCAGTGTTCTGTGATTTAAAAGAAAAAAATTTGTGGAATTAAATTTTTTTAAAAAACTACTCATGGTTCTCTTGAATTGTGGGGTTCCTTGAATTCTCAATTCTTGTTTTGTCCTTGAATGGAGCTAAGAAGTGGTGAAGAATTTTATATCAGTTTGCTGGGCTGCTTCTTGTGCAAGGTCCACAATTTTACATAGTATGGACTCTCTCTTCTGAGAGTTATTTCTCAGATAGAATCTGTTCAAGTGTAACCTGTGATGGGTCATCTCTATTTAGGAGTGTTTGTTTTTGTTTCCTTCAAATTGATTTTTTGGTTTTTTCTTTGGTTCTGGATTTGTGTTAGCAGAGATGATTTTTTTTCTTTGTTGAGTATTATGATGATGCTATGATCCACAAGTTTTCATTGTTGGTCTAAGCATCCACAGAGATTCTTGAAGAGACTCTGAAGCTATCCACAGTACATAATAAACTTAGCTTCGGTTTATTGGATGCCTCTCTGCAGATGACGGGCGAGGGTGGTGATTCACAAAAAGTGGAGGCAATTGACAAGGGCCCCAGAGGCTTGCGATGGACTAAACATGAAACCCTAACCCTGGTTGCTGCAAAAAAGAAGGAGATTGAGAAAACATTGGATGGAACTGCACGGGGCATTGATACAGCATCCGATGTCAAGTGGGTCACAGTTTTCCAGTACTGCAAACAATTTGGGGTGGACCGAGACGCGAGCCAATGTCGCAAACGGTGGCACAGCCTGTACAAAGACTATAAGAAAATCAAGGATCATGAAAACTTATGTGGAGTTGGGTCCTACTGGACCATGAGTGCAGAACTCCGACGGGAGCACAAATTGGCAGCAAGTTTTGAGCGTGATATTTTTGAAGCACTTGAAATGTATTGTAGGAGAATACCTGCCATTGCTCCAAAAGCTGCCTTTGATAATGTTCCATCAAGCTACAAAAAATCAGTTGATTTGATCCCCGAAGTTCAAGAAGGCCCAATGCAAGAGGATTTGCTGATGGATAATGGAGGTAAATCTGGCACATGATCCAGGTTAATTGTTTGTTTGTTTGTTTTAAGGCAGTCTGTAGTTTTTTAAACAATCATGTGCAACAAGATAGTGCAAGAAGGAGCTGTTGCCTTTATTCCTCTAAGAACCACCAACTCCTGTTTGGGATGTGTATTCACATCTTTGTATGGTGATGAGAATAGGATAACCATGTAGCTGCATGCCATCGCATGAGCTCTTGTGGTAATCAATGATTACCAGGTAACAGTAAGAATCATTTGAGAGGTTTGATAGGTGTGTGATATGGTTTGCATGTGATAGATGCTGATGACGAGGCAGGAGTCTATCCAATGGGGAAAAAGAAAAAGAAACGACAAAGGGAGTCAATGGAAGAGCAGTTAATCTCAGTGTTGGAAAGGAGTAGCCAAGACCTGCAACGACATCTCAGTCTAGACCGGGAACTAAGGAAAGAGCAATCCCGAGGCCTTGTTGAAGTCCTTAATAAACTAGTGGATGTAATTGGCACAATGGCTGAAGCCATGCAGAAAAGGTAGGATTAAGGAGGCACAGGACTGGAATCAAAGAGACACAAGGATCAAGCAACACAGCAATGGTCATCAGACCTTGCCATAACTGTAGCCAAGTGCTGGTGTCATCAGAGACATGTAAAATATCTGTACCTTATTGGATGTGGAGACCATTTGCTAGAGAAATTAGGGGTAAGGAAAATGTTATACCCTGAAAGATGTATGAAAGTCATGGACAATTTGCTTCCAAGTAGCCTGCAAGAATTCTGTGGCAGGAATGCATTTAAGTTTCACATTTTGAGTCGCTAACTATTAAGTACATTCTATGTGCTCATCTCAGTTTCAGGTTCAGTAATTGTCTGCATATATGGCCTCTGCAGTTCCATCACGAATATGCATTTGAGATGCATTTAGTTTGTTCTTGAATTTGCTCCTCCAGAACAATCTTACCAGTAATGTAAGTTTCTCAAACTGGTGATCTGCAGGTTTTCTATCATTAGAGTCACACTTTATCCCAGTAGTCTGTGCTTCTTGTTGATCATGTTGTGATTCCTCCTTGTTACCTTCATATCACCAGAATCAATTTTGGGTCACACTATCCAAGTTTGTGCCTGTTCAACATTTTATGGGGATCTTTGGGTAGTGGATTGATCGTGAATTTTGCCTATACTGTTTATATTGTCACATTTCTGCATTGCTTGTGATATTGCTGTTTGGGTTGGTACTTTCTCTCTTACTACTGTTTTACTAATATTGATCCCAAATTGTATTTTGATGATGATTCGGTAATCATCACAAATCTGTAATTCAGTAATCCTTCTGCTGTTTTGTTCATGTTTTGGGCCTAGATTAATGCCTGCTTGCAATCTGGCAATTTTGGGGGTATTTTTCTTTATTCCTGGAGTGTTTGTCACTAATCCTGAATTTCTGTAGCATGGATCTGGTAATGGAGCTTGAGTTAGTCTGATGGATAATCAGCTTTTACTTGGCTCTCTATTTTGTGTTCTAATACATATCTGGCTTGTACTGAATCTTATATCTAAAGTACACATGGATTTGGCAGTATGGGCTGCTACTTTTAGTTGGAGTTTGGGAGTCAGCCTCAAATATCTCACAGGACTCTTGATTGTTGTACTACTACAGTGTGTGCATTTGCTTGATGCCCACTTGAAATTGGCAAGTGGTGATGAGAGTTTGGAGCAGACAGGCTGAGAAGTTTATTGAGCATGATTTGGAAAAGGGATTTGACAAAATGACAGCTCTGGGAGGAATGTGAAGACTCAGTTCCCCAGTTGCTGTTGATAGAGATCCAAGAATTCAAAAACTGGACAGGTACTATATTTTCTTAGTCAACCTTGAGGGAAAAAGTTCTGAATTTAAGACTAATTGACTATCTACCAATGCATGAGCAGACAGAGCCTTCATTCATTGGGTTTGCATTTCTATCCAATCAGTCAGAAAATTTCACATTTGAGCTGGTCTTGTGCATTTCTTGCAGGTGTAAACCAGCAGACTAATGTGTCCTTGCGCTGGAAACTAGCTCTTATCAAGTCAAGTCAGCAGCGCATTTAGGACTACTTGCAATTTTTATCTGACTTTTTTGTGAGTAAACTGGAGATCCTTATACTAAGATTTTGTTGCATTTCATTTATGTCCCTCCCTGGAGCTGCAGAGCTTCATGATCTGATTCACTTTGTCAGGTCCAGTCCTTGCATATTCCTGTTTGGTCCATGAGACTATTTTGATGAGACTATTTTGACTGCAAGTGTGCTTGGTTGCAAGTGCTGCAGAACTGGTAATTGAAAGCCAAACAATATTTTTCACAAAACCTTACTTTGTACCCTGGAGCACCCCTTTAATTTTTGGTGTGTGAATCCCAATGATCTTATCATAACTTTTGATTAGAGATATCTTACCAGCATCATTGCTTTCAAGTGGTTGGTCATGATCTCAACCTCTGGATCCAGTGTTGTTGCAGACACCTCACCTTCCCCACAGAATCTGATTGGAGATTTGCTACCCAGATAGTGCAACTGATGGTATCTCCCAAGCTCATCAACAGACTTTCATGCAGTTTTCTGTTGTTGGCTGATGAGTTGTTGGTGCAGTTTCAAATCAGTGAGCTAGGATTCATACACATTTATCTCTGACCCTCACAACCAACTTGCCAGTTCTTGTGAGCTTGTGGCTGATGAGTTGTTGGTGCAGTTTCAAAACCAGTAAGCTAGGATCACACATTTATCTCTGACCCTCACAACCACCTTGCCAGTTCTTGTGAGCTTGTGAACATCAATTGTAGCTACTTTAAAATCCCCCAACAAGGGGGATCCTGGAAGTTAATGTAGAACTTGGTTCAACCATTGAATGTAACCATCTTCCAGAGCTTGCACACTAGCCAAATGGTCACTACTCATGGCAAAATGGATGATAAATGCAATTTAAAAGACGTGTACACTGAAGGTCAAAGCTACTGACAGCAATCTGCTAAGCTGCACCTGGACATCTCCTCCATCCAGCTTTGTGTTCATGATGCACCCATGATTCTCCAGCCTACAACATGAGAAGATCCTTTCAGATACAACACACCTGCTCCATCCACCTCCGCAAATTCCAAACAGTCTGCACTTCTTGACCTGTCCAGCATTTGATCTCCAGCTATCTTACCCAAGTTAAAATGGGTTCACAAAAGAATGAGAATATAAAGCAAGGATCATGCAAACTTCCATCTTGGCTGTTAAATCACTATACAATAAACCCTGGAGAGGAAATGTACAGCAGTTATCTGATAGAATAATAGAGGACACCAGAACCTAAAAGAGAATGGCAAGACATAACAAAGTAAGCAGCAAATGCCTCTGTACTCAACCTCCTATTGTCCATAAAAGTACCTAAAGACAAGCTTCATGGTCACCAAAACTGGCACAAGCTTGACTGTCAAACCTTAACCTTTGAGTGCACCACAAAATCAAGAAAATTCCAGTAGGTTTGGAACTTGAGATCAATGTTTAGGTCACCAGCAAAAAATTGCATCATTGCACTATTCCCATAAGTTCTCTAGCCTTCAGTTATGACAATTTAAATATATACAGCTGACAAAAGGTCACTATGCTGGGTCATGCTAAGCAATAGTCAATGTCCTTTCACCAAAAGTTGGCAACACTACTGGTGTTGGCAAAAACAAAGAAAATGTGGCTGATGTCAAGGATCGATCTAGGCTTGTTACAAGTGTAGATAGTAGTGGAGGATAGTTGTGTGTCTACCCAAACAGCCCTGCCAGGGAAAACCCAACCTTCACAGTACGTGGAGGAGTGCCAGGTCTTGTGCCATTGGCATATGTGGCAAATTTTTGCTTCTTCTCAGCGGGTTTTAAAATTTGGAAAGAGCACATTAGAGTGTCATCCACACTCATCATAGCTCCAGCATTGTCAAATTCACCGCAGTAGTTTGGGGCTGAGAATATGGTGACAAGCTGTCGCTTAGCAAAAAACTCATATCCATCCTCCACAACCTGCATCATGCCCACTATGTCAAATTTTGCACAAAACACTCAATAAAAAAAAGGCTCCCTAAAGTCAAATTGGACATCAGCTTTGAGACCAGTCACTGTCAGGAGCTCTACCTGGTGTGCTCGGCAGATGAGATCCAAATCATGCTTTTGAAGAAACTCAGAGACAGTGTCTGGGCCAAAAGTATGTGAGACACCTCTGTCATTCTCACCCCAACCTTGGACGTCTTTATCAGGGTCTGCCCATAGCAGGTCACACAATAAACCTGCATCTGGTACGTCTGTAGGCCTTGGAATTTTTTTTATCTGATCCAGGCTCTTGAGTTCAGGAGAAAGTCCTCCATGCATGCACACAATCCTCTCCTCAATCAGGGCAGCAACTGGTAAGCAGTTGAAGCAATCTGTGAATGTCTTCCATAGCCGGATATTGAATCGACGTTTACACTCATCATAAAAACCATATATCCGATTGATTGATGCACATTCATGGTTTCCCCTTAACAAGAAGAAGTTTTCTGGGTACTTAATCTTATAGGCAAGTAAAAGGCATATGGTCTCTAGGCTCTGTTTTCCACGATCAACATAGTCTCCTAAGAACAAGTAATTAGATTCTGGTGGGAAGCCACCATACTCGAAAAGCCTTAACAGGTCTGAATACTGTCCATGAATGTCACCTGCAACCTCACAACCCTCATCCATCAAGCCCCTTGGTATTGCCTTCAACACAAATAACACAATCCAACTAAGAACCCCAAACACTCTGTTAGACTATATTTCCTTGTTACAGCTGAGCAGAACCTTTACATTTGCACAAATTGGTGAAAACCCTCTGTTGCACAGAACCTGACAACTCACAAAGCCACATGGGCTAAAATCACATGGGTGCTGATGCATAGTTCATGTATCTTCAAAGTTTGAGAACTTCAGCATACTTACAATTTAAGTCAAGAATAGAACTGAGACATAGCACAATAATAAGACTACAAAAATTTCAATTCTAACGACAAATCAGTGAACAGGAAAAAGAGGAGACCAAGCCCTGAAAAATGGGAAAAAACTGGGGAGAAGTGAGAATTACAGTGACAGACACACCTGTTCGGTGACATTTAAGGTGTTGATTAGCCACCAGAGCATTCCCACTAACTTCATTAGTTCCTGGCACTGGGTTGTGGAGGCCAGTGCAATACATTAACCAAAGTACTGAGTTTCTATCACAGGAGGACAAAGTCCGGATACTGGCTAGCTCAATGTAACATGAAAGATAGGGAGATGATGATGACAAAGGAAAGCCAGGAAGAAGGGGGACCACAAAAGGGAAACACCCCAAAAAGAACCAAACAACTAAAGAGGAAGAAAATGAGAGAAACATGACAGTGAAACTTCAAGAGCATGATCTTCTGACTACAAAGTGGGCTCTGAAAAGATCCCCCTTCAGAATTAAGAACCACTTGAAATGTCATTCTGAAGAAGATTTGGAAGTCAGAAACACCAAACAGACATCTTTCTTTTGTTATGCAAACCTCTGGTTCATAGTAATAAAAATGGTGAAGAGTGACCTTTCCTCTCTCTTCAAAAAGACTAATTAAGCTTGACATGTGACTCAACAACTCTTTTGAGCTAGAAAATCCTTGAGAATAATACAAACAAACTATTAAAGACTCCTCCAAATTTGGCAGTATCCACCAGAATATTGAATTCCACATGAGGCATATGAACTCCAAAGATTAGTCCATATCTGCAAATTCAGCTTCAACCTCCATCAGTATGAAGGTTTGAACTGGTGAAGAAGAAGAAGATGCCACAGGGAGTGAAGTCCATCATAGAGTTGAATGAATGCATAGGTGCTACAAATGCAACACATCATTGATTAGATGCATTACCATGATGATGGTGGGAGAATTACTATGAATGCACCATCAAGCATAAAATTCAACAGAAGTATGACTGATTCTTTGCAAAGACACACACAGAAGCTTACTTTCCAAAACCATCCGCTAAGCTATAGATAGGCATGCAAGAGCAATATCAACAATTTGATTACTCGGTGATCGGGAAATCCTCAAATGATGTGTAAAATCCTTACAAGAACTACTACTCATGAGCTCAATTTCCAAAAGACCTAAACTATCTAAAGTTCAAAAGCATAGTAGAAGTCCTAGAGTTAGAATTTCCTTCCTTCCGTCCTGCTAAGTAAGCCGGCAAAATATCTGCTGCAAACGACGACGAAGACGACGACGAAAACTACAACAACAACCTAGGTTCATCATATTATTAGTTCTGCAGACGAAATGACATCTCCTTTCCACCTTTCCTGTTGTGAACTAGTGTGCTTTCAACACGTCTGGACGAGACTCTAGATATTCGAGGTTGAGCGGGTGGCTAACGGCACATCCCTACTTCAAAAATCAAAACAAAACAAGACCGTTCTGTTTTGCGCGCTCTGTGGATCAACTGCGACGAGATCGTCCAATCTTGTGTTTTTTCTCGACCGCAACAAGAAGCAGGTAAACCAAAAATGCGAAGAGGAACAAGCAAGAGAGAAAGAAACAAGAAAGTCTGAACAAAGAAAAGAACAGAAAAAAGTAGAGAAGAAGTATTATTATTATTACCGCATATCTTGATAGGCGCTTCAAGCTCCAGAAGGTTAGGCTGAGTCAAGAAGATATCCTTCGACGTGACACAAAGCTGCCGAATCTCTGCCTCCGACAACTGCACTTGCTTCCCGGGCCTTCCACTCCTCACGTCCAACAACCTAGCTATGATATCATCTAAACTCCCGCTATCCATTACCCCCTAGCCGCCCCCTTCCCTCCCCAGAGCAAAACCCCCCAAAAAAATTCCAAATCCCTGTCTGACTCTTTGCAACTTCACCAAGCCTCTCAGCTGCTCTGTTCTCCACCTGGGCTCCAGACCAAAAAACCGGGGCGGGAAGAAAGCTGAAGCTGTTGAGTCCTATGCACAAATGCTTCAGCGACGAACACGCGCGAACACAGCGAGCGCGCACACAGCACAAAAGACGAATCAGCTCACCCGTTCTTTGACCGGGTCCGCGACGTCACCCGTTCTTTGACGGGGTCGCTGCTTTTTATTTATTTATTTGTCCCTGCGCTGTGAAATTCTGCCAAAAGAGAAGAAAAACACTGCTCCATATCATTATTTTCTTCGCACAAATTTTATCCCCCCAAAAAAGACAATTCTTGTTTTATAGTGTAAATTACACTAATTTTTGCTAATTATTTGAAAATTTCGCCAAATTCTCGATATCAAAAAATAGAAAAAGAAAGAAAACCCTGCTCCAGATAAACAGTTACCTATGTGGTCCAAGGGAGGAAGTTTCCTTGAAGTTGACTGAGTTTATTATTAACACTTTTAGTATTTAAGAACCTTATCAAGTTTGTGGTGGGTTAATTTTTTTAATTGAAAACTAATTTGGGGCCCATTTTTGACATCTTCTTGCCACTTGGTAAAAGGAGGGGGGGCCAGGTTTTAGGGTTTGCTTTTTTTTTGATGCCTTGTTTTTTGGCTCTTCCCCTTGTGGGTTTCCTCCAATGTTTCTTTTTTAAAAAAAATTATTGGTTACTTTTGATGGAATTTTATTTTCTTGGTTGACTTGGATGGATTTATTTGTTTGGTTAACTTCCATGCCAAGAAACTTCCATGCAATCTAATTTTCTTTGGTTAACTTCTTCTATGGTGGTGGAGACTTGGTAAAGTTGTGAATGAATGAAATTTGAATGTGTATAAAAAACTAAAAGACCTTGAAAATTGTGTTGTTTCGGTACTCTGATTTTGGATTATGTGACCCAGCAACCACCCTATCAGTGTACCATCCCTTGGAAACCCCTTGTGACTCAGTTGTGGATGAACTACCTTGCTAATCTATCGTATAGACTCTCATACTTTCACCTCACACTAGCTCGGTGACTATGTAACTACATACCTGTGCATCTGGGTGTGTATGAAAGGTAAGTAATTAAGGTATATAAAAGTCAGTTCACACTTGCTAGTAATGCAGATGAAACTTAACAATTTGCAACCTCTGATCAAAATATAAGACACTTTTTTTGGCAAATAGAGCATAGTGATGTTGCAAGTTATCAATAACACTATCACCAAATGATAGCGAAAATGGTAAACTACTAAAGTTTCAATATAATCTTCTACATTTTCAAACCTATCTTGGTTGGAAAACTATCAATCTTGCACCTAGGGTGGTAGACTACTAATGCATTGCCATGTCTCCTCCATGCCAAACCTTCTTTTGTGTGCACAAGCTTCACATCATATGAGCTCTGTTTAACATGCATGAGCTTCACACTATCCATCCTATGTGCACCATTGTTTTGAAATTAAGCTTCATTAAGGCCACTTCACATTTGTTGATGCATTATTAATAACAAGGGAAAATGTTAGTTAATTAATAAGTTTTGAAACTTACTAACTCCATTAAATTATTTGTCTATTACTCATGTTCACATATGGTGCTCCCATTTAGGTAAGTAACCTCATCATAATCAAAAGTTTTATAGTTGTTAAAGGTCGCATCAAAAGGTTAAACCTATTATTTGTCGCCACGTATAGTGTGTTGCCTTCCAAAATCCAATCATCATTATAGTATTTTATTTAGGATTCTTTTAATGATGCCAAAGATTTAACCTAAAATGGCTATTAACCATATATGAAATGCAAATTGGTGATTATCTTTCAATATATTTGGCTACATTCTAAAAACCATTGTAATTTAATCTCGCCATTTATTTTATTTTATTTTCTCATTTCCGGCAATTGAAAACCTCTAAAATCACAAGTTCATTTTCGCCAAGAAAAAAACAATGATTAATGATGAAGTTGCATGGCCAAAAGCTTTAAAGCCCAAAAACTTCATCATCACTATGTATGTGCATTTTCGTTCTTGAATTGTATTTGTTCAATCATCATAGAAGGAGGGCAAATTTTACTTTCATTTCTTGCTATGATCTTTGAGATTGCAAAGCTTTACTTTTGGTTTTGTTGCAATGCGTCATTGTGGTTTTCTCTTTTGTTGTTATTCTTTCAATTGGTTTTGCAAATGTAAAATTGGATCAACCATGATTATGGTGCAAAATTTGAGCTTCATAAAATTCTTGGTTAAACTATTTAGGAAAATGATGATGATTGTGTTTTTTAGTTGTGAGATTGCAAAATTGAATGTGATGGTTAGTCCTTGCATTATACTCTATGATTTTTTTGTAGTTAGAATTTAGACCATTCCATTATCTTTGCACATTTCTCCATTGTGAAGGACTTTCAACTTTGTGATCTTTATAGTTCATCAATAATCTTATCATGCTTCTATGTGGCAGGTACCATGTGAAAGCGAGGATCAACCAATTTTCTCAAAGCAATGTGCTCCTATTTTGCATCAAATTAAAGATAAAACTTTATAGTAATCCCAATTATTTTGTTGTTGGTGAAAAGGTCTAGGATCTATGTTTGATGTTACTCCCAGTCTTGTGTTTGCCTTCAATGCTATAGTTGTTCTTGCATCCAGTGTTCCTTGTGATGTTGCATGTGTTCCCAATGTTGCATTAACTCCCACTATTGGAGATGCTTTCAATTGCACTTGATGAGATGGTCCCCCCCTTCCACTTCCCTTGCTTCTCCCTCTTCTTGATCTTGCAGAATTTTGCAATTAATGATCTTCCATCATCACATCAGGTCTAAAGCTCCGCAACAAAAGTTGATGGCAATGGAGTTAGGCATGCACAACGGAGTTGTTTAAGAGGATGGAAGGGAGCTTATAGTGGATTAATATGTTATTATTTTAAGTTTTAGATCAATAACTTGCCAACCACAATTTTGAATAAGAATCTACATATTAAAAAAAAATTATTGACCTGTTGTTAGTTTACCATTTTCACTATTAGCGGGTGATAACCTTAGTGATAACCCTTGACACATCAACAATTTATTAAAAAACCAATGTGATGTTTGAACAAAGATTGCATTTCAACAACTTATCATTGGCATTATTAGCAAATGTGGATGTACCTTTAATAAAAAAAATGATCAACCTATGAGAAGAACAAAACAATAGTTGGAAAGATTATGTGTTCACTTGCAACATTGAAAGGTTTCTAAAACCTTCATTACTTTGTACATCCACATCTAGGAATATCATCAAAATGACAAGCTTTCCCATGATTCAAAGCTTGCTAATAATTGTCACCAATGGCAAAAAAACTCTTGTTGATCATAACAAGCATCACCATATGCTACATAGCTTTTTAGATCTTCACCACCACATGCTACCAAAGATCATTAATGTAATACATTATGTCATAGATCCTTTTTGTGTATGTGTGTTTGATTATAACATGCATTAAATGTGTGTAGGCCAATGTGAACTTTTTGTAGTCTAGTGTTGGCAATTGTGATTCCGGAAACTCCATGCTATCAAACTTATCACTTCTCATGGCTTGTTCATTGTCTTTAGAAACACCATGCTAACCAATCCCTAGGGCTTACTTTTCAAGCCATTCATTTACTAATAAATCCCTCATCGTTAATCATGTTTGCCATTGCCATGATCTTTGAGCAATCTCCCCTTTTTTTTTGTACACTCATCTCCTCAAGGCATATGATGAAATCATATCATTTTTGAGGTCATTGTGAATCGCAATAACCCAACTAATAGTTAATATGTCACCAACCTAAATGGGTGTGACATATGTGAACAAAGATAATGAATTTTTTCTAAATTAAAATAACAAAACTAATTAGTTACTTTTTAAATGAATTAATTAATCACCTTTTTCATTAATTAACTACCATTTTTAGTCATTTGTGATAGTTTAATAACAAGTGTGAAATGATGTTAAATAATTATTATGTAAGTAGGTAAGTTGCTAAGGCAATTGGTAGTTATTAAGTAGGTGAATGCATGTGAACAACTAGTACATTGTTAATCATTGTGGTTAATTGTGGGACTAGAATACAACAAACAAATGTTTCCTATCCACACACATTAGGCATTGTGTATGGTGCATTGGCGCGTGTTAGTTCAGTATTGGAACCTTAGTAACCTTGTTGCAATTAATCCACACATAATCCATACTGTATTTATGATTCATGTTTGGTAATGTGATGTTGAAATATTTATTTATTTGAGAAAATGAGGTTTGGCAATCTCAATTTTTATTTTTAAAATTCTTACAATTAAAGAATAATTATTTAAAATGCTTCTTATATTTTTGTGTTTGTAATGTTATCCCATTGGTTGGAATATTGAAAACCCTGGAAGAAAATGAGAGTTCAATTCCCATGGATTTTGGCAAGAAGTAGCAAATGATTTTTTGTTTTTATGACAAAATCCTCTCATGAATTACTTTGAATCGAACAACAATCGTAGGTACAATATCATGTTCCCAATGGATGGTGCACTTGTCCAAGGTAATGGCTCACATAATACAACAAAGAATTGGTACAATAATCGATTGTTATGCATAAGTTGAACGACATCATGAAACTTGAGTATTTTTCTTCTTTTGGTTGTATGTTTGTGCATAACAATTGTGTCATCACCTACATAGGTGGTAGACAAATGTTGAGTACATTTTTGTGTTAACAAATAATAAAAACAAAGTGCACAAGTAATGTGCTAAACCTTGTTTGAAATATCTAGCTATACACACTGATTGTTAGTTGACTCAAGAATAATTTAAAAAACTAATTTAGACCACCAAATCTAACAATCTCATTTGCTTACAAATAAAATCTTAGGCCTACACACAACCTTATTCTATTGAACATTGAAAAAAATGGTCCTTTTCTAGCATTTCATTGATCCTCTACAAACCTCACAGACCTCCCAAACCTTCCCACACATTTAACTATTAGTTCCTTCAAGATTACTAAGAAAAATAATTCAGCTCACTAAATCCAGCAATTTCATTGGCCGTAACATTTTTTCTACACACCTAGACACGATCCTATTTGAAACCCTTTGTATATTAGTGCATTAACACTATAAGCTACATTTCACAAAATATTGTCTCACACGAACCATAGTACCTTGGCAGCTTCCACACTAATTATACTATTTTCAGAAATGATTAAATTTTCATTATTTTTTTTTGAAAAAACAGAAATTGAGAAGAAAATTAAAAAATCTTTGAGAGTATTCTATTTGGGACCATAATTTATTATTTATTCAACAGAGATGTGTTGAAGCTGCCCTGGTACTATGGTATCATGAATATAGCGATTGGACTTTTTTTTTTAAAACCAAGAGAACCTTGAGTAATTGAAATAATGAAAATTTTGAAAATAGAATGAAGTGCTATAACCAAGTTTTGTCTCACAGGTACCTGATATTCATGTTATTCCAATGCTTGGAAACCATTGAGTATGAGGACACACAATAGTTTAAGTCTAATTTTCAGAAGTCCAATCCAACATGCAATATGGGGTTAATTCACTTGACATGCCAGAGCAATTCACCCTATGGAGATTTGGCATAAGCCAAACATGTATTGAAGTCCTATTGCTCAAGATGAAATAGTCTTCTCACTTGACATTACGGTTTAAATATTTGCCTAAATGTTCATGATGGATTGAAGCAATTATTTAACCACATATCAAATGACTAATTGCCTCAAGCTTCATGCACCCATCCATTATATAGGTAGACTCAATCATCTTGAAGCTTCAATTGTCAAAAGTGTTTGTCAAATATGTCCATAGATGTGTCATACACAAATCAAACCCCTTTTTTTTCAAAGCATGCCCGAATTTCATAAAGCCCATGGACTGGGCCCGTTATTGAAATTCAGGAACACCCTTGGCTCCCACCTTGGGGTCCCTTATTTCAGTAATGCCCCAATCATGGATGGGGCTTTACCTACCGCACAATGGTTCCTGCTACCCCTTTTCACCCATAGTGTTGCCTTCAATTTGGGTATGTATTGAGATTCCATCATATCTCTTGCACTCCAAGTATGGGGCCTTTCATGAAGGTCAATAATTGTGAAGACATGGAGGACCTCTTTGAGTGGGAATTCAATTCAGGTGGTAGTTTAGAGTTTAAATTTATTATCTTATGTAACCTATTTATAGGATACCACCTTTTGAATTTTGCACATACATTGGCCTAAGCACGAATAATCCTCATTAAATTTGAACATCCTTTACTTAGAACCTCCTGACTGAGGAAAGAGCTCTGGATTGAAAATATATATATATTAATAATAAAAAAACAATCTGAAAGGATCATGTCATGATTTTTGCATGCAAGTATTTCAATTCAAAGCATAAGTATACATCATAACTAAGCATCTTAGCAATAAGTCTTTTTAATTGACTCATCATTAGAATAAGTTATCAAAGTTTTTAGTCAAAACTTTCAAAATACAACTTAAATTTTCTATCCCATTGAGTCAAAGATATAAACTTCTGATATGCAACTTTGAACAAAAGATATGATTTTGAGCACGGTGCTAAAAAAACACTTTTCTTCAATTTGAAAATAATTTCATATATATTTTTTAATTTACTCATCATGCTCTTTTGATCTATTGTTACTTTTCATAAGTATGTTGTTGATAAATATCTTTTTATAATCTTAAAATATCACCTATTTTCATCCATACGAGCAACTTGAAATCATAGACTCTCAATAAATCTAAAGAATAGCTATCAGCATATCCAACCCATTGTTGACAATCGAAGATAATGACCATCAACCATCCAATCATCCATCAAGAGCTGTACCTACGTACCACACCTAAAAACCAACCATTGCCAAAAAAGGAAAAAAAAAAGGGGGAAAAAAAGGACAAAAAACACAAGTGCACACATAAAAATTAAATTCTAAAAAATATATAGTTACTTACATGTTCATTTCAAGATAACATAATTAAAGTTTTTAAAATTATTTGTGAGGTAGGTGGATTGGCAATGATGTTCTTTTGGTCAATTTTCTAATGTAGCCAAAGTGGTAATGATCAACTGGAGGATTTAGCCAAATTTAGCTACAAGCTAAATATGAAAATAATTTTTTTGAACATCCCCTTTTTATTCGGCATACCCTACTTGAACCATGTAAAGAAATCTGGCGATTTTTTGTATATATATATTTTCAAATTATGGCTATTGAAAGTTTTAAGAAAACTTGACTATGGTACTAAATTAATTTTAATATAGATTTCCGGCTACAGATAGTCAGCCCAAAAAAAATGCTGGCTGGCGATCATCCACAGGAGGATTTAGCCAAATTTGTCTAGACGTCAGAAACGAAGGCAGACACGCTAGAACGTATCGTCTAAATCTGGCAATTTCAAATTTTAATTGTATTTTTAATTGATTTCAAAATTGGGAAAAAACAGATTTGTGGTCAAATGGAATTAGGGTATGCAATTCTGCATTTCCGGGTAGTACACACCGAACTTCATAGCGGCGATGGTGGGATCCAAAGCTTTCTCTTCCAGCTTGCCGCTGGGGTTGGCGCGCACATCTTCTAGCTTCTTCATCACATTCTCGTGATCCTTTGCGCATCATTTATGCTTGTTGAGGTGATTTTGGTTTTTATGTTGTTTTTATCTGTATTGGGTTTCTTTTATAGAGTGGGAAAA